>Ga0068629_1000002_pt1 | contig 30940 bp, 27 predicted proteins | sample InSIn3gowninarea_FD_77432 | JGI IMG/M metagenome (GOLD analysis project Ga0068629, IMG submission 77432) | Clean room microbial communities from NASA Spacecraft Assembly Facility at Jet Propulsion Laboratory, Pasadena, California, USA -... ...
GGTGTTGTGGTGTTGGATGATAATGTTGATCATCTAGACTTTGAACGTAAGTCGAGAGGCACGAATGCCGCCACCCGCCTTGGATGTTTCATCGTAAGGGAATGCAAAGCCCCTGTGACAGGCAGGACGGTGCTGCGGCCAGCGTGAGACTGACCTATGAGGAAAGTCAATTGACGCTGCGGTTTCAGCCCCCAGGTGTGAGGGGGGAAATTGGGCTGTAGGTGCAATCTAACAAACCTCACCTACTGGTCGTGTTAAACGGCACCAAAAACGGGCGACTACATGTTGCCAAAACATGGCTATCCTCATAAAGCCAAGTCACACTGCGTGCGATTCAAACAAGTACACATCTATTTTCATCTCTTGGTTCCGTTTCATTCAATCACATTCGTTCAAATACCCCGGAGTGCGTTTGCGATCCTCTCGGCGTCTTCTTTACCAGTCACTCCCTTGCATCCACAAGCTCTTAACTTTCTCTAATCTGCGCAAACTCTCTCACACGCATCTCACACTCCTTCTCGTTCAATTCACGAAACACGCTGCCTCTCGTCAAGCATGCTGTCCTCCATGAAGATCGCTGCAGCCATTGCTGCCCTGGCCACTGCTGTCGTTGCCCAGTCTGACACCACCCCAGTTACTGGCAAGAACGGTGATGCTACTATCCAGAGCCACAACCCCGCTGGTGTCGCATACATCGCCAGCCTTACTCCTACCAGCAAGAGCAACATCTCTGGCAATGTGCTCGCCCTTACCAGCTCCGACATGGTCGGTGTCAACTTCCAGATCGCCTTGACCGGTCTGCCTTCCGAGGGTGGTCCCTTCCGTAAGTAGCAAGCACACTCAACCACGCCAAAGATCATTATTGTCTAACCACTTCTTGTTACAGTCTACCATCTCCACGACTACCCTGTCCCTGCCGATGGCAACTGTACTGCTACTGGTGCTCACGTCGACCCTTTCGTGCGCGGCGAGGCTCCCGTGTGCGACCCTGCTTCCCCTGCTACTTGCCAGGTCGGTGATCTCTCCGGCAAGCATGGCAAGCCAACCAACGAGACTTTCTCGGCTACGTAAGTTGTCCAGAATACCCAACCAACCATTGTGCCTCGACTGACCTCAAGCAGCTACGTCGACAAGTACGTCTCTACTGTTCCCGGCGACGGCTCTTTCATGGGCAACCGCAGCATCGTCATTCATTTTGCCAACAAGACCCGCATCGCCTGCGCCAACTTCGTCGACTACACCAATGGCACTGCTGGTGTCAACACCTCGAGCTCTGCCAACGGCTCTTCCTCTGCCACTGGCTCGTCGACTCGCTCCAGCGCCTCGCAGACCGGATCTGCCACTTCCAGCAGCGCTTCCGGCTCTCGTACCAGCGGTTCTGCCAGCTCTTCTTCAGGCGCTGCCGTTAGCACCGGTGCCGCTTCTCAGATGCTCGCCGACAGCGCCCTTGTCGCTCTGGTCGGTGGCCTGGCTATGTTTGCCATCTAAGTCTGACCACACCACTGTCAAGAAGGCAATGATGCCGCTGTGTTTTCTGTAATTCTATATGGCTCGTACAACAAAATGAACAATTGCTTTGATCCATGACACCTCTACTCTCGCCGTGATACGCTCTCGCATAGCTGTGAAAATGCACAGTGTTTTTAAGATAGCTCGCTTTGTCCAGAGAGAGCGTTCGTCAATGCCCTCTCACTGGAGGATGCTGTGTTTCAGAAAATCATCTTGTATTTTCACATGTGGTTTCCAGTAGTGACGCGGTTCCTTGAGACTAAGGAAATCACGGGAAACCTCTTGCTCCGTTTCATAACGCTCGGCTATTCTCTCAGTGAACGGAGCGAAGTATTTGAAAATCATCTTGTATTCTTACAGGCACAACTCACAAGCGACTCGATCGCGAGAGCATGGTAAATCTGATATCGACGAGAACCTCTTGCCGCCTTGTGTACCTCTCGACTTCTCGCAGGCCCGAAACGACTAGTTCCGAGTTCTGCACGTGCAGTGGTCCAACATAAATTGACTATAGCACGTGATGTAAGCGGGAACTTTATTAGATGTATATCGTTCGATGCCTGGTCCGCGGCCTCGAAGATGCCCGTGCTATGTTGCTCTTGTGCATTGTTCCCGATGCCAGCGGACGTTTTGAGCATCGGGGACAAGAACACTCATCATGAACCCGGTCCCAATGCCGAACAAGCGGACCGGGTATACCAGCGTATCTTGCAGTTCAATCTAGTTCAGTACGTGTTGCTGCTCTCGTGTCTTACGATCGTGACAACTCAGCATACTCGGCCACAGAGAAGATGGTACAACCTGAGAGGCCCGGCCCACACGCCGGATGGATGATCCGGGTACTCAAGCGAGTAACGACGCTCTACTAGCGCCGACGTGGTTTACTACTCCCCAGTGCCCACGTAAATAGGCCAGGGCTTCAACCCCCAAAAGCACTGACCCCTGTCCAATTATCTTGGGCAGCACCGAGTACGCTAGTGCGTTGCCTCCGGGTCCTGGATTTACCAGTGTTCGATACACGAAACAACGTGATTATCGATCGAGTGTCGTGACCTGTGTTATCATTCGACTGTCGTGGGGCATTGGAATCTTCGTGGGGTAGGCTTCGGCAGCAAAGGGTAGAGCCCTTTGTGGTATCTTATTCGTGCACTTTAAGAACATGAAAATTGTTGGTCAATTCTTGACCGCAGAACTGGTTTTGATGCTTTGATTATTCACATGCATTCTCTTCACTCAACCATTCTACTCTATTGCACATTCTCCACCTTCCAGACCTTGACAGCAGCATCGGCTCCAGAGCTGATGACCTTTGAGTCTTCTGTCCAGGCGATACCGCCAACGCCGTCCTTGTGGGCATTCATAGCCTTGACCCGCTTACCTGGGTCAGCGAGACTCCAAACGAAAATGTTGGTGTCAAGACCACCACTGGCAGCCTTCTCGCCATCTGGCGACCAGGTAATACAGGTGACACGAGCAGTATGGGCAGACCAACGGTTAGTTGTCAGCGCCCATTCTGACGGCGATGAGGATGTGTAGACGTATATTTTTCCGTTGCTTAGACCGACAGCGAGACGGTTCGCAGATGACGACGGGAAAGACAGTGTCGAGACGGCAGAAGTGGCATCACGGAGCTCCGCGGCGGGAGACAAGGCGTTGCCCGAGAGTGTGTAAATTCGGACGACCTTGTCTTCTGCGCCGACGGCAACGATGTCACCCTTGGCGGCAATGCTGGTAGGTGTGAAAGAGACAGCCTGAGATCCAACTTGCTCGCCATCCTTGTAGAGGGTGATGGCAGAGTTGGTGGCCACCAAGGTTACAGGCTTCGAACCTGAAGATGCGACAGCAACGCTCTTGGGCTGACCTTCGGTCTTGCTCGAGGAACCAGTGAAAGAATGTGTCGATGAGTCGATGGTTCTCAGCGTGTCGTCCCAGGAAACGGAGTAGATACGGCCATCGCTTTCCGACGATCCAAAAGCGCTGACATAGTTCTTAGGAGATTCGCCATCGACGCTCTTGGCCTCAGCGGTTGAAAGATCCCAAGCACGTACGCGACCATCGTAGCTTCCAGTCCACAAAGTCTTGTCCTTGGGGGTATATCCAGCGGCGGTGATGGCCTTCTGGTGGCCGTGAACGACGCGTACAGGCTTGTCTTTGCCTTCTTGGAAGTAGTTTAGGTTGCCGTCCAGATCAACACTGATTATAAGGCCATCGCTACGGCCGCCGGGCCAAGTAACACCAACCTGCTGGTGGGGAATACTTACGACACCCTCTTCACCCATGCGCCATGTCTGGACACATTTACCAGCCTCAACATCCCAGATCTTGACAGTCTGATCAGCACTGGCGGTGACAATCTTCTTTGAGTCCTGGGACCATGAAACACCAAAGATGCTACCCTTGTGCTCTCCTTCACCAATCTGGTTCTTGGCCTCGCCCGTCTTGCCATCGTACAGCCAGATACGTCTGTCACTACCGACACTGACAAGAGTGCTGCCGTCGGGGCTGAAAGCGGTGCCGTAGATAAACTTGTCGTGCTTTCCACGTAGACTGGTGTTGAATTTGAAGGGCGCTCCATGGTAGAAGACCAGGCTGGTATCGTCTGAGCCAGTGGCAGCACGCAGAGGACGCTGCTGACGGATGGACACGGAGTTGATCTGCGAGCTGTGACCAGAAATCTCACCAACGCTGTTGCCGCTGTCGGCGGTGATGCAGTGGCCGAAGCGCTCTTTGCCGTCTCCGACGGCAATGATACGCTGCGAGTCGCCGTCCCAGGCAATGTCGTTGATACGACCAGCAATGATGTGGTATTCTCCCTTGGTGGCACCCTCGCCCTTGCAGTCCCATACGCGTACGGTACCTGAAACATCACCACTCGCTACGTAGAAGCCGCTGGGCGAGAAGCGAGCGACAGTGGTCTGGGTAACATGATCGGTGTATTGTCTTGCGATGCTCGGATCGTCGATTTTGCGCACGAAGATGGACTTGTTGGCTGCGTAGGCTATCGACTGGCCATCCGAGCTGGAACTAAGGGGTGTTGACTGGCCTCGAGTCGTCGAGGGGGACGCTGCCCAAATGCCGTCTGTCGGCTTCTTTGTTAGTTGTCTGTAGCCTGAAGTTCCTCTACAGCACAACGCTCACCTGCTTTGATCGACATTTTCTCTATACTGTAGAAAGATTGCTGAGGGAGGTCTGTTTACACCATAGCTTATTGTGGTTACCTACTCTATGGCGGTGAAACACCGTCATCGCTTGGCATCCCACCACGCCCTTGGGGTCTGGTCGAGGAGTATGGGCCTCGATGACTTTCAAACACGCATACAAGTTTGTTCAGCTGTTCCTCACGTCCTGAAAACATCAGCCCATTGTATCTCCCAGCTGTGCAGCTTTTGAGTAGATTCTGATATCTTGTCAGTCGTTCAGGCTAGATGGATGCTAGCCATCCCACGGTTTGTGTGTGGTTACGGCTGACATATTGTCTCAAGAATTCATTCGACGTTCACGCTCCCCCCAAGTAGCTTCTATATACACAAAACGCACTGGGATACATTGAGCGACTGTAGTCTATCGTTTTGCTACTTTCTGAGCCCCATAACTTTGGTATGTGGCACTACAAGATAGTATGACCTCAGGAGCAGGGTTATGGCTGCAGCATCCAGTCTCGGCTATCTCAAAGATCGACATTAAGCATGCATGTGGCTTTCATGCGGCACACGCGTGTCCGATCTCCAGCCGGCAACAGCATCCATTTCAACAATTAAGGGCAGAACGTCTGCTCTGGAAGACCAGTTTGACTAAGTATCGAAAGCCTAGTCACTCTTCGATCTCGTCAACCTCGTGCATTCTGATAGTGATGGTTCGCGGTAGACGTGGTCTCTGGAGACGCGTGTGCTTGGTAGCCTGATCAGTGCTGGCCGACAGCATCTCGTCTCGAGTGCTCAACATTCCCACCATAAAAGCCAAGGTACGGAGGCAAAAGCAGGTACTGTACCTGCACGTCGTTCACCCGGGCCCCGCGAGCTCAACCACCGCCGCCGCCGCCATCGACGTCAAACTCTAAATGTTCCGCCCGCCCAACGCGCGTCCCCCTTGCCCAGACCAGTCTCGATACTCAGCTGTTGTTCCTGGCTGCCATGCTGTCATTAGCGTGTTCCTCTGGCATGGATAGAGAAGATGATTGGAGCAGTGGCTTTGTACTGCCAAAATGGGCATGGCTATGCTGAACTAAACACGAGCAGCGGGATCTTTTTTTCGTTGTGTGGATGAACAGATCGGTGGGAAAGTATTTGCAGGATCGCTCCTTCTCGTCTTGCAGCATTTAATCAAGTCCTCCTCATCTCGTCTCTGAACATCTGCTCTTTCATCCTCTACCAAACATCATCCTATCAACATTCAAAATGCAGTTCAAGTCCCTCGCTGTCGTCGCCCTCTCTGCTGGAGCCCTTGCTGCTCCTGAGAAGAGACAGGCCACTGATGCCAACCTGTAAGAGTCGCCAAATCTCACACGCTGCCTGATTCCAAGTACTGACCTGTCCAGTGCTTCCATCTACCAAGTTCTCCAGACTGCTGTCCCTACCTCGATCGCCTTGGAATTCCTGACCAACTCTGCTGGTGTTTACTCGTCCGTCGCATCTGAGTTGGCCGTCAGCTCAACCCCATCCTGGATCGCCGCTCTCCCTAGCGATGTTCAGTCATACCTCATCGGCGTTGCTCAGACTCCCTCAGCAGCCAGCTCTGCTATCGCAAACGCTACTGCTGCGGTCGCAAACTCCACCTCTGCCGCAGCTGGCGGTCTCATCACTTCAGCCCCAGTCATTGTCAACGGCACCACTGTCGTTAACGGCACTTCTCCTGCTGTCATCGCAGGAAACGGCACCGCCCTTGTGAACGGAACCATTCCTGCTACCATCAGCAATGGAACCGCCATGATCAACGGAACTGCTCTTGCCAACGGCACCATCGTCTCCGCAACTGGAGTTTCGACCCGCTCTGGCTCTACCACCGGTGGCTCGTCAGCATCTGCCACTCGCTCCGGTTCTGGTTCTGGTACTTCAGGCTCCTCTGGTTCTTCGGGTGCATCAGGCGCCGGTGCCTCGGGATCATCTGCCACATCCACTGGTGGTGCTGCTTTCCCTACTGCATTCGGTATGGGTATTGCTGGAGCCGTCGGTCTTGTCGGTGTCTTCGTTCTCTAGATCGATTATCCTTCTTGTATGATCTGGGCATATGATTCTCACGGTCCCCGTTAATGGCGCAAAGCGCAAATCAAGACTTTCGCACGGGTGATTGTATCAAAAGTTTAGACTATGCCTCTTGTAATGTCACATCCTAAATGTTATCGTGTTCCTGGAACGCTTTTGGATTCGACTAGTGAAATGTGATGGTTGACCGGTGTTGTGAACGCCTGCTTTTTTCATCATGTAATTTCTTGCTGGAAACATGCAGAGGCAGCAGAAGTGCCCGTCGTCATATTCCTGCCGGAAGAGAATACGTAGAAGCGCGGCTCATCATCGTCAAGGATGTTGATGCGGTCGAAAGTCATCTCACGTTCATCTTTGGTTACCGAGGTCCATTGACGTCACCTACTTTGTTCTTACCACTACGCAGTAGTAATCTCTCCAACAATATTGATGAACCTTCATCCTTTCCCAACTCTATCAACGACCCTCTCATCGAACCAGCATGATGTCGAAACTACCAAAGAGCGTCTCAATTGCTACCACGCGTCTAGCGCAGGTATCGCAGCAATTCTCGTCTCAAGCCCCGCTCAGACAACAGCAAGCCAGAATGGCCCATAGGAGTACGATGCACCAGTTAAACACCGGGTAAGTGCTTGTCTAAGCTTGTCAAAAATATGCCAGTGTGACGAGCTTGATTGCTAATATTATTACAGAGCCAAGATTCCCGCATTGGGCTTTGGTACATGGCAGGACAAAGATGCACAAGAACCTGCAGTGGTCGCTGCGCTACAAGCTGGTGTACGCCACATCGACACCGCAGCTGTTTACGGTACTGAGCCTGCTGTCGGCTCTGCTATCAAGAAGTCTGGTGTCCCTAGATCTGAGGTCTTCCTGGTCACCAAGATCTGGAACAACGACCATGCTCCCGAAGATGTTGAGGCCGCCCTCGATACATCTCTCAAGAATCTCGGAACCGATTATGTCGACCTCTGGCTGATGCATTGGCCATCTGCATTTGCCAGTGGTTCGTCGCTCTTTCCCAAGGACTCGAACGGAAAGGTCAAGGCTGGCAACAGTGATTTCGTCGAGACTTACAAGGCTATGGAGAAGGTTTACAAGTCTGGCAAGGCCAGAGCGATTGGAGTCTCTAACTTCAGCAAAGCTGAGATGGAAAGACTGATCAAGGAGACAAGTGTGGTTCCCGCAGCTCATCAGCTTGAATGCCATCCATACCTGCAGCAGCACGAGTTTGCCGAATGGCACAAATCTCAAGGCATCCACGTCACCCAATACTCGCCTTTTGGAAACAGCAATGAAGTTGTAAGTTTCTGAGAAATAGGAGGGTCATGAGCTGGTTCTGCAGACAGTGATGTCCTAGAACCAGTCCTAGCAGCTCCGATGTACTTGCGAAGCAGGATCAAGCTAATCATGCCCTTCAGTACTCCAAGGGTCAAAACCTGAGCAAGCTAATCGAAGACCCAACCTTGGTCGAAGTGGGTCAGAAGTATAACAAGTCTGGTGCCCAGGTCGCCCTAGCCTGGGGTATCGCACACGGTCGAAGTGTCATCCCCAAGAGTAAAACTCCGGAGAGAATCAGACAGAATGTTGAGGGCGACTTCGAGCTGTCGGCGGAGGATGTGAAGAAGGTCGACGCAATTGATAGGAAGCTGCGTTTCAATGACCCGAGTGCGAACTTTGGATGGAACTTTTATACGGATCTTGAAGGAAAAGAGGCTTGAGTTGTTGATGTTTACGAAACGTTTAGACAATCTTTACTTGTTATGGGGACGGACCAGGGATTATATTGCGATTGGCAGACCCTTAGAATCTCGAGTCGTGCTGGCGCATTGTCCGTGGTTTAGTTCATATGCCAGGTACAACATGGAATGAAATTCATATAACCTGTCCAACGTGGCTGCTGCGAACCGCTTATAGCGAGTAATGAACTGCATGTTGCTGTTGATACTCATTTAGAAGCAAGAATGTATGACACGACAAAGAGCTTGCTCGAAGTAGTCTACTGCAAGGGCAGTAACGCAGAACGATTGGCCGGTAACAGACGGTGCGTGAGACCCGAGAAAGCTCATGTCCATGGTCCATTTTGGGGAGGCTTCACGTTCCTTCCAGGGCCGATCGTTCGGACGCGGTTTCTGTGGTCCCGGTTGGGGAAGTCGGTCTCGAAAGGCCTCCCAGTCAGGGGTAAAGACAGAGCCAGCCAATGACGAATAGCGTCCCTGGGTGCGGGCCGGAAATTCATGGCGGCTCCATCGTGGATCATGGGTGGACGCGCTCATGGTGATCATTGCAGCTCTTGATGTCGGATCGCTTGTGCCATCTGGCGCTGGAGAACATGGGTGGTCGGCAGAGAAACACTCGCTCTTTCTTTGCACTACTGTGCTCGAGTAAAAACCGACGATAGAGGCAATTGATCTCACAGCCGGTTCATCCTTCAATCGACTTTCAAGTTCCGACCTCCCCACGCCCTTGCCGAAACCTAATCAATCTTTCCCCCTGGAACCGTTAGCGACACGCTCGCCGACCAGAGTCTCGTATTTTTGCACCAGACAATTTGCAGACTTTCCGCTCCCTTGCGATGCGAATGGGAGAGGGTTAGCTGAACACAATGGCAGATGATGGTTGGCATTCCCCGGACGGCGCAGATGAGACACAGCAATCTCACGGTCGGTCAAAGCGGGAGCAGTTGTCTTTGATTGAGCCCGTCAGCGTGCCCTCCTTTTCATCATTCAGGAAGCGAACCTCGCAGATTCCACTGTCGATAGCCTCGTCGCCTGTAAGGAGGAAGCCCGTGCCAGATAAACCTTCGCCTAGAGCCGTTTCCTTCTCCTACACACCCTCGCCGTCCCAACCCCATGATGCCGCTCTGCGAACGAGGCCTTCCTCTGTAGACCATTCGCTGCTGCTGCAGGAAACGGCTTTAACGGACGTTACCACGCCCCCTCGCGCGTCAGAACAACAGAGCCACCAAGCTTCAGACTTGCCAAAGTATGTCACGGACCGTTGGATAGGGGATAACACCTGCGTTATGTCGCGTGCATGGCTGACTCTTTGTTAAAGGGATGCCAACAGTCCTGGACATCTCCCACCCGTTTCGTCTCTCGCTCTCTCTCCCTCCGGTGCACAACGTCGTAGCATAATCGACAGTCGTTTGCCCGTACCGTTAAGATATGATAAGACAACCGCTCCCGGCCACCACTCAAAATCCAGCCTGTCGAGTCAGACGTCAGTCCCAGCCTCTTCAGAGAGAGGTCGCTCTTCTACCATGAGTGTCCCCATCCACGCACCTGCCATGACCGTGCAGCTCGACGGCATACCCAGATCATTCACAGACGAGTCCACCGAGTCGTTCGCCTCGTCGTCATCCCCAAGGCGATCAAAGTCTCCTGGCCGCAAGCTCGGCTCCTTCTTTGGCTGGAAGTCGTCCTCTCCCAATCTCGAAGCACACTCGCCAGCAACATCCTTCTCCGACGTCTCTGCGTCGCCAGCCCACTCTCGAAGCACCAGTCACTTCGATGCCACACCCACCAACATGGGCCTTACTCCACCTGCACTTGACTTCCACCACCACAATGTCGGCAGCCAACCACATTACTTCGACATGCCCAACACTCACCCACTCTCGACATCGTCGACCATGAACGCTCATGTCGAAGAATTGGAGCGCGAGCTCCAGCAAGTGAGCTCTGAACTCGCTGGTTCCATCCGACGAGAGATGGAGCTCGAAGACGAGATTGACCGTTTCCGCAGCGAGATGCCTACTGGCTCACATGAACTTGGCCGAAGAACAAGCGACTACTTCTCGGATTCCGGCACCAGCTCTCTCAGATATCCCCTTGGTGACAGTGAAGCCAAGATCGACGAGCTAGAACGTCTCAAAAGAAAGGTAGAACAAGAAAAGGCACAGTTGCAAGTCGACTATGCCCAGAAGCTCTCCGACGAGCTGAAATTAAGAAAGAGCTTGGAGACACAAATACAACAGCTCGAGGAGCAAATGCACCTCAACAAAGACGGTGCACCGGTAGAGGAAGGTCACAAGGACGAACGTGTCCGCGAGCTTGAAGTCTTCCTTGATGAGACTCGTCGTCGCCTCAGCCAGGAGCGTCAATCAAAAGACAACTTCGAAGATCTGTTTGCTGCTCTGAGAGACGAAAGTGAGAAGCACCGCAATGAACGAGACAACCTTCGCGACGAAGTTGTTCCAGAACTCAAGGCCAGAGTCGAAGGACTCGAAGCCGAAGCCTCCGAGATGCAGTCGCTCCGTTACGAGAACGCTAGCATGCAACAACAGCTGCAAGCTCTCCGATCAGAGGTTCAGATGCTCCAAGAAGCACAGGACAGCACCAATCCTGAGTTCAGCGAGGATGTCTTCGCGCCGCCCCGATGGCCCAAGTCAGGCTTGTCGCGATCAAACTCTTTGGCTAGAGCCTCTTCCAATGGCAATCTTCGCCGCAGTAACTCTCTGGCAAGATCTGGTTCAGTCAGAGAGCGTAGTGAAACTCGTCAAAGATCCGACTCAGTGTCCGGCGACCGCCACAAAGACATCGAGGACCAACGCGATGCTCTACACCAGGCCCTCAAGAACCTCCTGTGCAGATACGAAGGCGAGAAGCGCGAGCACGCAAAGACAGTCCGTAAGCTCGCCGCCGACCGCGACCGCGCTAGAAAAGAAACCACTGGCAGAACCCCCTTCACACGTGAAGTCAACCTTGTCCGCTACGAGATTGGAGAGCTTAGAAAGCGCGCCGATGATGCTCTCGAGCAGAAATGGCAATGCGAGAGCAACATCGGTGGTGTCAAAATGGCGCTGGACAGAGCACAACAAGAGACTCAATCTATGCGTGAGTACCTCAATGGACGCACTATTAGTGGATCTTCCCGCAAGTCAACTTTCGAAGGACTCGGTATCGAGATTGCCGACGAAAATGTCGAACTTGGTGAAGAAGATCGTAAGACTATGATCAAAGTTCTCAGACAGAGCATCGCTCTTGCCGAGACTGAACGTGATGCCGCGCTTCGTGAGGCAGAGGAATACCGCCAAAAGGCATACATGCTTCAACAATCCGAGGACGAGCACATCGACACGCAAAACGATCTTGCACACCAACTTCTCGAAGCTGCAACACGCATGGAACAGCTAGCATCACAAGTCCAGGAACATCTGCAAGCCAACATGGCGTTGCGTGAGCGTCTCAGTCATGCAGTTGGTAAGGGAGAGCAATCACAGAGTGAGTCAACCGCCCTCATTGTGGGCATGCAATCTCGCCTCAAGTTGATGGAGGACAACGTGGTCGCCGCGCAGCAACTGTCTGAACTGGCCCTCGTTGACCACGAAGAGGAAGCAAAGCAGATCGACGATGCCAACAGCCCGAAGTTGCAGCGTCTCAACGTGACAGGAAAGACTGCAGCATCATCACTGCAGGCATCACCGCTGTTCGGAGCCAAAAGCCCCAGGATTGGTACCACCAGCGGGAGCATGGCCGAGAACCTATTCGAAGCCAGCAAAACAGCCACGCTGGAACGCAGAGTGAAGGAGCTGGAAGCAGCCCTAGTGGATGCAGACTCGCAAATGCAGTCGGTGGTCCAGAGAATTAACAGTTCCCAATTCGAGATCGCCGAACTTCAGGGCGAAAGGTACGTACCCGCAAATGTGATACACGGAACCAACATTAACTGGTTGAACAGGGACGAAGCACAACGACAGATGCGCCGCCTGCAGGCCTCGATCTCAGCCGAGAAGCAGAAGGCACAGGCGCTGTTGATGGCATAGAAAGCCACCAAGACGACGATTCATTTTGACCGGTGTCACGACACCGAAGTTTCTTGTTCACATTCTTCATACGAGACCAGGTTTTTGGCATAAATCTTTTTATTGGTTCATTTTTGTTTGTTTTGGATATTATACCCTTTGGCAGGCGGGGAGAGTTGTTTGAGGAATGTTCCTATGATCCGATTGGATCCTAGTATGCATAGCGTAGCATTTAGACAGAGAAGGAGTAGAAGCAGTTGCAGACTAGAGTCGCACAAGCGCGTGGAATGAAAGGAGTTGTTTATCGTACTGCGTGGGTACAACGTGGTGAATGTTTCATCCCCAGACTCTAGCGCGTCTGCAAGAGCACAACCAACAACAAAGTTTCGACCTGAAGAAGACAAAACTACCATGAAGTCTGTAGGAAAAGGCATGCGTATCGACGTGAGTGACTTGAACAAGGTGAAGGACTTACTGAATGACTTGTCGAGAGGCGGGCAAATGCAACAAGAATAGAAGACGGGCTCAACTAGTAGCAGTAGCTCTACCCCTGTGTGTCGCAAGTTTGTGGAGAGGCTAGAGGGGGCGGCGGACTGGGCTTGCTTCAGGCTGTGAATGTCGTGGAATCGGCCAGCTTTTCCCTTGTCCAGAGTCGAAGGCATCGAATTCGGGCGGTCCTGTAGCTACGAGGCTGTGTTGTAATTGATTGACCGCTCTCGGCACTTTTCGTGCGTGCTTTCGTGCTTTCATCTACATACCACACCGACTCGGACTTTCTTTCGCAGCTCATCCATCTATCCTCTGCTGCCCCCCTACAACCCGTGCCTTCCTCACGGCCTGTCCCGCGTCGACCAAGTTGTCTGTCGCTCGATAGTCAAGTCTGAGACCATCTGCCGCTGAGCAGTCGACAGTGCGTTTGACTCCTGCTCCCCACTCAGCAGCATACACAGCTGCGCTCCCCGCCGTCTTGATCAACACTAACACGAGCGTGCCAACAGCAGCAAGCATGAACCCCAACAATCAGCAGCAGTCGAACCGACTGCAACTGAACTTCGGTTTCCAGGGAGCTCAGAACTTCGGCGGCGCTGAGCAGGGCCGCGCCTATCCCACCACCCCCTCGACCTTCCCTCAGCCGTTTCCCAACACCCAAGGACAGCAAGAGGTCTGGGGCACCGCCCAGCCTGGTATGAACTCTGGCTTCACCAACCAAGGCTACTTTGCGAACAACCCCTATACCTCGGCCGTCCAGCAACAGCAGGCCAACCTGCACGCCCAGCAAGGCTACCGACCCCAGCCGCAGCAAGCACAGCAGCAACAACAACAAGCACAACAACAGCAACAACAGCAGCAGCAGCAGCAGCAGCAGCAACAGCAATACCACGATTCTGCAACCAACGGCCTGGTGCACCAGTTCTCCAACCAAAACCTTGGCGGTCCACCTCGCGCCCAGAGTCCTTATGGCCGTCAAGTTTCACCCAATCCCAATCGCCCACGAACCGCCAATTCGACCCACCAACAACAGCAACACTACTCCGGCCCGTCTTTGACAGATGAAGAGGCACCGCCAAAGAATTCGGAGCGCTTCTCGACAAGCATAGGCAACCGAGCAAAGCTGCAAACCGAACTGGTCAGCACCTTTTTCCGTGACAGTGTAGAGCGAGCTCGTGACCGAAATGCCCGGTATGTACCCAAACCGTGTCCGCTTGACGAGCACAGCTGATCATTTACCCAGTGCCCAAGAGCTCGAGACAATCATGAAGGACCAAACCGTGTCGGACGCACGCAAACAGCAGAAGACGACTAGCATGCGTCGCTCTGAAGCAAACTTCCTCCGCTTCCTCCGTACCAGCGAGAGACCCCAGAACTACACGACCCTTAAGATCATTGGAAAAGGTGCTTTTGGTGAGGTGAAGCTTGTGCAGCGCAAGCACGATGGCAAGATCTACGCCCTCAAGTCTCTAGTCAAGGCCGAAATGGTATGTTTGAGCTCATCCGAGCAAGCTCTGTCCGACACTGGTACTTACACAGTTGTGCAGTTCAAGAAGGATCAACTCGCCCACGTCCGCGCCGAGCGTGATATCCTCGCCAACGCCGACAGTCCCTGGCTGGTAAAGCTACATACCTCGTTCCAAGATTCGACCTTCCTTTACATGCTCATGGAGTTCCTGCCGGGTGGTGATTTGATGACCATGTTGATCAAGTACGAGATCTTCTCCGAGGACATTACCCGTTTCTACATGGCCGAAATCACACTTGCTTTGGAGGCAGTGCACAAACTGGGCTTCATTCATCGGTACGTTGGCTATGCTCCACTTTTACAATGTACGCAGCTGACGACGGTTCAGTGACATCAAACCCGACAACATTCTGTTAGACCGCGGCGGCCACATTAAGCTCACAGATTTCGGTCTCTCAACCGGCTTCCACAAGGAACACAATGCTTCATATTACCAGCAGCTCATGTCGAATGCCCGCTCGCGAGCCACTGCTGCCAACCGCCAATCAGTCTCCCTCGACCAGATCCAGTTGACTGTCAGCAACCGCCATCAAGTCAACACCTGGCGCAAATCGCGTCGTCAGCTCGCCTACTCGACCGTCGGTACTCCCGACTATATTGCTCCCGAAATCTTCAGCGGCAAGGGCTACGACTACCGCTGTGATTGGTGGAGCGTTGGCACCATCATGTTCGAGTGCTTGATTGGTTGGCCCCCATTCTGTGCAGAGGAACCCCACGACACATACCGCAAGATTGTAGACTGGCCCAGAAACTTGCACTTCCCTCCAGACCAACAAATTGGCCCCGAGGCAGAGCACTTTATCCGCAGGTAAGTTGCCCTGACCCGATTTGAAAGCACGATTTGTTCTGACTTTAACAGCTTGATTTGCGACGCCGACAACCGTCTGGGTCGTCTTGGAGGTGGCACAGAGATCAAGCAGCACCCCTTCTTCCGCGGAGTTGTCTGGGACCAGCTCCGTCGCATTCGTGCTCCCTTTGAGCCCAAGCTCTCTTCTGCTGTCGATACACAGAACTTCCCCATCGACGAGATCCCGCAGACGGACAACAGTGCTGCTCTACGCGCCCAGAACGAGGCTATGGGCGGCGAGGAAGCCAGCATGAGCTTGCCGTTTATTGGCTACACGTACAAACGCTTCGATGCATTCCGTGGAAGCTGAGCGATGGTCGAACGAGTCGAGGAAGCGACTTTCATCGCACATTTGTTTCATCATCTGTCCTATTTCACGACAGTCTGGAAGGTTCGCAGAGCTCCATGGTGAGGAGGACACAGCATAGTGCAGCAGGACCGTCGGAGTACGGAAGCGAGAAATTTGATGGCTTTTTCGTGCTCGTCTTGTCATGTCGGGCATGGCAGACATTCTGATGCGGGTAAATGGGATGGTCAGGCGTTTCTTTAACTTTTCAAGAACAAGAAGATTTAGCGCTGGAACCGCACAATGGTCTTTCAAAACCCTTTCCTCAGGATTATACAGATCAGGACCGAGTCAGGTCAAAATCGAATCACTGATAACCAAACATGAGCAGAACGATAGCTGCTTTGAGCATGTTAACTTTTCTCTTTCAGGTGGTGAGAGCAAGCTCGGAGGTGTGAAATGGAAATCATTTGTGATTGGCCGGCGCGTCGAAGCTTCTCCGCTCAGGGCATCGGCAAGGGTCTAGATATCGCGCTCTTACTCGGTAGTATGATAGTGCTAAGGTAGTCGCTCATAGGCGATTCTGAGACTCAACAGACGGATCACCCAAGTAGAAAGACCCAAGATGCCGCCGATACTGCTGATGAAGCGAACGCTGGATGACTTGGACAACTTGGACGAATTTGACGACTATGACGAAAGCGAAGAAGAAGAAATAGAGGAACCTCAGCCGAAACGCCTACGAAACGAGTCACCCAAGGCAAAAGAGGAGGAAACGAGGGAGAAAAATGATCAGGTCAAAGAAAAGGACGTAGCGGACAGAGTGGTCGAGCTTCTCGTGCCTCGTCTGGAAACACAGATGCAGCAACTAGTCAATGGCGCAGCTATGCGTATGTTGGACGTCTTGGGCCAGAAACTGGCCAGACTGGAGTCGCGCATAGACGAGATGTATAGCGAGTGGAAGAAGAGCGCGGCCAACTCCCTTCCCAATGTGACGCGACAAGATGTTAGAAAGCAACAACTGGCAGGGCAGCAATATCAATTCGGCAACCGCCATCAGTCGGCCGTGCAGCAATACTATGGACGCACCCAAGTACCACCATCCACCGCTTCAGCTGCTCCACACACGGATGCCTCTTCACGACCTGATGACGCATTGCAGAGTTTCTTCCAAGAAGCGGCCCAAGCAGCAGACAACCCTGCCATTGTCTGTCCACCGAACAACCGTCGCGCTCCCTTCATGGCTCGTCGCCCAAAACCTTTGGCAACCCCAGAATTCCTACCCACAATGCAGCCAAATCGAGCCGTCAACTTTCCTCATGGCACCGCAGATCTAGCACACGAAGACGCACCACAGTATCGCTTGCAACGAGGCTCCGAAAGCGTCATGGAGCCATGGCACGAGTTCTTCGTCGGCTCTGCTGAGAAACCTGCAATCAACGAATTGGATCATAAATATGGCAGTGCATGGCGCTGGAAAGACACCAAGGAAGGTGTCTACTACAGCATGCGCCGCGTCGTCATAGACGAAATACAAGCACGAGTCGAAGCACGTTGTCCCAATGCTACCGGAGCCACTGGCGATGTCTGGCTTGCCGTATGCGAGGAAATGGATTGTGAAAGGATTTCGAAGCAATTCTCCCTCAACCAATTCATCTTCGAGCTGAAGCGTCGAGATCGTACTGTCCCGGCCCCTACGCCAAAGGTCTATAACCCACTCGATCCCTACCCACCGCCCGCTCCTGTATTGTCACGCACAACGCCCTCTGTTCAAAAGCTCTGGACCGAGTGGTTTGTTGGAAAATCGAGCTACAACGGGTACGCGACATTCCCATCTATTATAGAGGTGAACCGACGATATGGAAACTCCTGGCGTCAATTCACCACTTCCGAGTATAACATCTACCTCAAGCGCCGCTGCATCATCGATATCGCACTCCGCCGCATCGTCGAATTGGGCGGCGACAAAACCGAGACGACCAAGAAGGTCCTTAAATCCATGGATGCAGAAAGAGTAGCCCAAAGCCTAAGTCTGGTACAATATCATGCCTGGGCGAGAGAGAAATACGGCTATCACGCCTCAACTCGGACCCATCTCCCAAAACACGTTGCGGACTTGGGAGAGGCACCAGAGGAGGCTGTTGAGCTAGAAGCGAGGACTAGGGTCCAACAAGATGACGAAGATGGCATATTCAGGGAGAACAGCGCCGATATTGATACTGCTATCTTGGACCATGAGCGGGAGAGTGAAGGCTCTGGACGCCCGATGACAGATGGACAAGATCAAAATAGCTCTGTCCCACCATCGCCAGCATCACTTGGATAGATGAGATAGATCGTGACATATATCATGACATACCTCAGCAGCGGCTTTTTCGGAGCTCGCCTCCACGGCCGAGACACAGTCATTAAACATCTTCAATTCTCGATTGTCCAATGCATGTGAACATTTGTTAGCAAGAGTTTGTATTTTGATGTGATATCCAAGCTAGATAGACATCAAGTACGCGAGTCCGTACTCTTTTACAGCGAACGCTGTGCTCTTCGAATATAATTAAATAGACCTAAGCAGCACCACCTCCCATAATGTTCTTTCCCTTGATGCTCTTCCATTCAACAAACAAGCTAACAAAGAACGCGATACCACTGGTCGCAATAGGCACCACAAATGCAGACGTCACCGCATTACTATATGCACTCAGCACACCTGGCAACTGTTCCGCGGAGACCACCTCTCTGACATGTGTGGCGCCGGCGGATATGACAGCTGCTGGGTCGAGACCAGGAACATTCTTGATAATATCTTTGACCAGCGTGTTGGCGAAAATGTTCTGAGCAATCGAGATGGACACTGCACCTCCCAAGCTGTTGAAGAAAATGGCAATGGCGTTTCCCGAAGGCATATCTTTCTCATCCAGTACGACCTGTACCGCAATGAAGGGAATTTGGATTCCCGCTCCTGCACCGATGCCTGCAAGAAGTTGATAACCAATCCATTGGCTGGCGGGAGAGTGGACTTCGAGGGTATAGAGCATGCCAGCGCCGACGGTGAAGATGGCAGCTCCAAACCACATGAAGAAGAAGTAATATCCGATGACTGTGATTGTGCCACCGACGATAATAGATGCGATCGTGTTAGAGACCAGATAAGCGATACACCGGATGCCTGAGCCCTCGGCTGAAGTGTCCTTGACGGCTTGGAAGTAGAACGGCAGATAGAAGATATGACTATGCTAGTGTTAGGACGATGACTTGCTCTGTGGCTACTGATACACTTACGTGTACATCCCCATAGCCAGGAAGGTCGAATAAGCGGCAGAAGACAAGACAGTGCGTTGCTTGACCAAAATACGTGGAGGTAGTGTAGCTCGATCTCCTAGCTTGATTTGGAGCGCAATGAAGATTGAAATAATCAAGCCAAACCCGAGAAGACATCCCCAGACTTTCGAGTTGCTCCAAGGGTATGTCGTACCTCCCCATTGCAAGGCAAGAAGGAGACAGACAACGGCGCAGATCAAGAGGAAGGCACCCAGCAAGTCAATCTGTCTGATCTTTTCCTTGAAAGTCATGTTCGTGTGTCTTCTTTCTGGGTTGGTGAAAAAGAAGAACACTGCGACAAGTCCGATTCCACCGAAGGGAAGGTTTATCCAGAAGCACTAGCAATACGTTAGTCTAGCCACGGTGATGATTGCAGGATGTCTCAAACCCATCTCCATGTTGCTAATAAAGCATTAGCCGAGTACTCAGATATTCAAGCTCTGAGATGGACTTACCATGATCCGTGAAGACACCGCCCAATAGAGGTCCAACCACACTGGCAATTCCAAACATACTGGACAATGAAGCTATGTAGATCGCACGCTTACGTAGAGGAGCGATGAAACCAATGATGGTCATTCCTCCAGAGAAGAGTGCGGCGGCTCCAACACCAGCAACAGCTCTACCCACGATAAGCATTGTCGAGCTGGTGGCAGCAGCGCATATGACCGAGCCGACCTCGAAGATTACCAAAGCCGATAAGTAGGTCCATTTGACGTCGAAGTATGTGTAAACTTTGCCGAAGGAAGGTTGCAGGGAGGTTGTGGTCAACAGGTATGAACTTCCAATCCAGCCAACATCGTTCAGAGCGTCAGGCCATTCCGTCGTAATCTTGGGGACTGCTAAGATTAGTCCGCGAAACATATATGAGCGCTGTATAGCTTACTAGCAGTCGCGATGACTAGAACAGGAATTACAATTAGTATATTTTCAACGAAAAACAAAAATTTGACACCACGAAGTCGTAGCACCGAGTGCGAAATATCATCCGAGGTGACTCGTGATGTCTCCCCCTCGAATTCACTTACTACTGTTGTCGAGTGCGACGACCCAAATCGTAAGGCAAAGACCAAGGACAAGCAGCCAAAGTTTTGGTCCAGTCGGATACTTCGATTCATCTTCGGCTACCCGAGTGATCGCACTGGCATCTCCTTCTGTTTTGGAAGGTGCATCTTTGTCGACTGAAGCTTCTCTGACATCTGTCACTGCCTCCAACTTGCTCGTCAGATCCTCCCCGCCTTTGTGGTGCTCCTCGAGCGCCACCATGTTCGGCTCTACAGCCGCACTCTTGCGGGAGCGAAAGAGACCCATTGCTGATTGAGCTTCAGCACTATGATGTGTATGCGAAACGACGAAGCGTGAACGGTAGTTCCCTCCCTTCCGTTATGTATGTTTCCGGCTCCTCATTTTGTTTTGCAGGAGCCGATCAACGCCTGTTCGTGGAAGTTCTCGACCTCCAGCCAATCGATACACGCGCAACGGGACTATACGGTGTACGAAAGTATAACCAGCCTAAGCGAGCTCCTTCTGCCTACTTGGAAGGCTTGCGCCCGTAAGATCATCTGATAGAGTGTGTACAATCAAGTGTAGAGTTCGTGTTGTCGCATCTTGACCGGCCGGTTGGGCGAAATGCGATGCCCTCATGCGCCAAGTCAGCACACGCGCATCCGACAAAAATCGCAGAGGAGGACCTCATGAATGTGAGATGAATGTGAATACATTAGCAGTATTATGTACAAAGCCGTGGAACCTATGAACTCGTCTTTTGGTTCTTCCTCGTCCTGTCGTAGAAAATCATTTAAGCACCTCCCTCGCGCTTAGCGTACTCCTCCTGTAAATACGTCAGCACTTGTGATCACAATGTAGCAATAGTCACAATCACTCACCTCCATTCTCTCTTCGTAGAGCTTCTCAGCAGCTCTCTCTGCGTCGCCTTCAGTGCCGCCGATAGCACCTCCAGCCAATTCGGATGTATTTGTGGCGCCGATTGAGCTGTTCTGAGTGCTGATGTTGGCGGCGGGGGTGGAGTCGGTCACGTTCTCTGCCGTCTCGGAAGTCGAGGGCTTCTCGATGGGGGTGGTTGTTTGTTGAGGGAGACCCATTTTGGCAGTGTGTGTCCTCTTTGTGTTCTTTAGAAAGTGTAGTGAGATGTTGTGGTTGTGTTTAGAAGGCTGCCTGGTGGGTCTTATTGAAAGCATCAAAGATGTGTCAACGCCACTTTCATGACGCACGTGGGAGACCCGGTGTGGCGGTGCAAGAATTTCTCTATCACGTGGCGTGGTCACTCGTTCTATCGTCTTCTGTCTGAGTTCCATCGCATCCATTGGCGACTATAGACGTCTACTGACAGCGAGATACTCTTCCTTATATGTCCTAGACATTCTCGAGCGGGTATGTGTTCGCATTGAGCCCGACTTCTGTTCCGCGTCGAACGCTGATACATGGCCGTCTAAAGACGTGATGCCTTTGAGAGCAGCAAGTCACAGGAATTCAGTGGTACGAGTGACTCTCACTCGAATTAATGCGCTTTCTCTGGCAAGTCACTAACGTCACATAAAAGTCACGTCTGTCTGTCGTGAGAGCTTGAAAATGAACCGTGAAAATCTTGGTCCTGCAGAGTATCGTTTTCCCGGTTCAACCAACTCCCAATGGAATGCCGCATCTGCAGTATATCTTGATACCTCAACGATAAGATGATGCTTCAGATGAGTTTGAAGTAGCCAGGCAATCATCCTGTCTCTGGTGGTTCTCAATGTTCCTTCTTTGATAAGGCTGAGAGCTGACTCGGGTTGAGTGTTACCCCAGATTGATAGCTAAAAGGAGAAAAAAGCTTGTTGATCGGGCGGTTCGATGTTCCGTGACGCCTCCTTCTGTCATGGTGTGTTTCAGCACGAGAGCAACTCGCTTTGGATCGCGAGTATCTGAGTAATGAGATTAGAAGCACAATTTGTTGGGGTCCGAAACAGACAAGCAGCAACTGCCGAATGGATGAAGAGAAAGGCCGTTGAAGAGGCGTCGTGATTTGACCCATTTAGCTTTCGACCAGGATGGTTAGGGTGTCAGGGTTCAGTGAAAAAAGGGAGCTCTTTCCAAACAAACTTGACGTAGGTGGTTGCTTATCGAGACAAAATACAGCCATGAGCTGCTGTCATGCCTCGTCTGACACGCAGCGAAGCTCCACCGAGGTCGAAAAACAAAGAGTAGCAGCATCGTAGAAGATCCGATTGCTCTCTATTTATCAAAGCAGCAAAATTTGACGAGCTTTGTCGTAATCACAAAGTTTTAGGAGGCCAGGCAGTCAAAGGATTGCCGTGACAGCCGCTTCCCTTTACCGTTGGGCCCACTCTAGCAGCTTCTCTGCCCCGTGCTCAAGCATTTTATCTCATTTATCGATCTGGATACCGCTGTCTGTTGCTGCTTCTGGTTTTCTTCCTGCTTCTCTCCATAGACCTAATACTCTCCCGTGGACCCTGAGACTGGTCTTCTCCTCACCATGAACGCGCAAGACAGGGTGATGGCCAACAATGAGCGCGATGCTTCACCCGAGAGATTTGGTCCCATTGAACGCCATGAATCCCACGAATCGCCAATAGTCACAAGACGTTCCTCTACATCATCGCATGACGGAAGCTCGGTCAGGTTACAAGAGATGGGCAGGAGCATTTCAAGAGTCGAAACACAACACGAGAATGAGGCAGACCTTGAAAGACATCCAACTGCACTGAGCAGAATCCAGACTGGCAGAAGTCAACACAGCGCTACTGTTGGAGCGAGCGGTGCAGACAGCACAGGCTTTGGTGTTTTCCGCACGAGATCCTCAAAGGCTAGCAAACCTTTGCCTGCCTTTGGTGGTGGCAAGCCCTACCCTCCACCATTGCCAGAAAGAGAAGAATATGTAGTAGAATTCGATGGTCCAAACGATCCAATGCACGCTCAAAACTGGCCTTTCAAGAAGAAGTGAGTACCACATAGTACATATCGTGTCAGAACTATATACTGACCTGCTTCCAGGCTTCCTGTTGCCGCTTCGCTAGGTTTCGTAACATTGACTGCTGCCTTTGGTTCTTCTATCTTCTCCTCCGCTACTGGTGCTGTTGCTTCTGAATACAACGTCTCAAGAGAGGTTGGTATTCTTGGTATCTCTCTCTACGTGCTCGGCTTTGCTACTGGTCCTATGTAAGTGGTCTCCTGTGATTGAAGCAATGCGCTTTTGCTGACATTTACCACAGCCTCTGGGCTCCGATGAGTGAACTTTACGGACGCCGTCTACCTCTTCTTATCAGCTCGTTCGGTTTCTCTATCTTCTGTATCGCCGTGGCCGTCGGAAAGGACTTGCAGACAATCCTCATTTGCAGATTCTTCGGTGGGTTCATGGGCGCTTGTCCACTTACCGTCGTCGGAGCTGTATTTGCCGATATGTTCAACAATGCTCAAAGAGGTGTTGCCGTTACTGTCTTTAGTATTGCGGTATTCTCTGGTCCCCTTCTTGCACCTTTCATTGGTGGCTTCATCACGACTTCTTACCTTGGATGGCGCTGGTGCGAATACATCACCGCTATCATGGGATTCACTGGCCTTGCTCTTTTGATCTTCCTCCTCGAAGAGACCTATCCTCCTGTCATCTTGGTCAATAAGGCTGCCGAATTGAGACGCAGAACCAAGAACTGGGGCATTCACGCAAAGCAGGAGGAGATTGAGATCAACCTTCGCGAACTGGTCGAGAAGAACTTGGGCCGACCTATGCGCATGCTTTTCACGGAGCCAATTGTCCTCCTCCTCTCCATTTAGTAAGTCACGGATGTGTATATGGCAATAGCAAGAATGGCGCTAACAGTCCTCAGCATGGCCTTTGTCTACGGTTTACTCTACTTGTTCTTGACTTTCTACCCAATTGTTTTCCAACAAGTACACGGCATGTCTCCTGGTGTAGGTGGATTGCCCTACTTCGGAATGATTCTGGGCGAAGTCTTTGCTGGTGTATACATCGTCATTGATGTCCCATCATACAACCGCAAGCTGAAGGCAAACAACAACATTCCAATCCCTGAATGGCGCCTTCCTCCAGTCATCATTGGCGGTGTGCTCTTCGGTGTTGGTTTACTCTGGTTCGGTTGGTAAGTCAAACTAATGGTACAAATCATGTGAGCCATCCGAGCAGTTTGTACTGTTCTTTTGGAATTCTACTATCCAAGATTTGTGTATATCCAAACACTATCCCGGACGGCATTCCTTAGAACAGAACTTGCACGGGGCTCTTGCTTTGGTACCAAGCATCTTCCCAAGAATGCTGCTGACCATACTCTCCATAGGACTGGTTACAGAGCGGACATTCATTGGATCGCGCCAACTTTGTCAGGTTTCTTCACGGGATTTGGTACGCCGAGACATCTCGCACGATTCAACAGTACGCTAACATTTCTCACAGGCATCATGTCTATCTTCTTGCAATGCCTCAACTACCTCATCGACAGCTATCTCATGTTCGCCGCCTCCGCCATCGCAGCCAACACTTTCCTCAGATCCCTCTGTGGAGCAGGATGTATGTAAGCTGAAGGTACAAACTCAGCGAGTTGGTATTGCATAATTGACTAGCATTGATGAGACGGGGTCCAGGATGCTGTCTCGTTGATGTCGAACTCGGTTTGTGAGCTGGCTTGTTGAACAAGTACCGCATCTCAATTTCTCCAGAGGACTTTGCTAATTGTACCTTCACCAGTCCCGTTGTTCGCTACTTATATGATTGAGGGAATGGGTATCCAGTGGGCCGGCACTTTGCTCGGGTTGTTCGCATTCTGCCTTGTACCTCTGCCCATCTGGTTCTACCTGAGGGGAGCACAGATCAGAAGCAAGAGTAGCTTTGCACCTACCTTCCCCGTCGCCAACAAAGCATCGGCCAACCCCGATGACGAACCTGAGTCTCAAAGCGCCAGCGCCCCACAGGATCTGGAGAAGCAGGCATAATCAGCACTATGCTTCACTCTAGTACATGTGTTTTCGTATTTTCTTCGTATACCCCTATTTTCTTGCAGCTGAGTTTGGAAAGCATAGCGTTAGGAGCAAGTTGGTTATTGTCCTGCTCTGAGAATCGTACATATCTTTTTAATCACATCTATTGACTCTCACTCTCACGGGACATGGGCTGTCCACAGTAAAGTCGCTATCTACTGGCCACCAGCACTTGCTCAAGCATACCCAAGATCTTCTTGTTGCCGTATCGCTTGTCTCCAGCCACGCCCACGGCCTTGACGATCAGCGGATAGAGCAATTCCAGATGTGCCTTTTGACCCGTCCCAGTTCCGCCATCTCTCTCAGCCATGGCCTCTGGAGCACAGCGCAGCTTTTCGATCTCAGTCAAGCAGAAAAGCAGCTCTTCGACCTGCGAAAGTGGCTGTGGCATTGAACCACGAAGAGGCTGATCGGCAATATACGCCTTGATGGGTAGAGCGAAGCGCAATACCAAATGGGCAGCTGCGGCCTGTGAGAGTTTGACTTGACTTGGGTCAGACTCGGCAACCAATAAGATGAGCTCGTTGAAACATAGATATGCCATGTCTTCCCTCAAACTTGGCTCTGGATCACGAACTCGTCCAAGACGCAAGGAACGTAGATTTTGCAATCGATCGCCATCTCGGGGTATATCACCGCGCTCAACGGAGTGGATGATTGATGCATCAAAGAGTGAGGACGTGTACAGCTGTCGTACTTCGTCAGGGATTTCCGGAGAGCCCAGTGCTTGTGTCATCACAGCCTTAAGTCGCTTCGTACTCTCGCAGTCGAAAACCTCGTCTTCTTCGACAGTCTCGGGTGTGGGCTGTGGCGAAGCCTCCTCAATATCTGCGTGCATGACAGCATGAGCGATATTGATGATAGCGGACCAGATACGAGTCTTCATCTCCTTCGCCATGTTAAGCTCTTCCATCTGCTTCAATGTCTTCTCGATAATGGCTAGCGATACAGTAGTGGCTTTTTGCCATGTAGCTGGCGCTTTGCCGGGTTGCGTCCAGCGGTACTTCAGCCTCATAGGGGTCACCAAGTCTTCCAAAGCCTTTGCTACTGCTCCTGAATGAAACATGTCGGACTTTGCTAGAGACGTAGTGGTCAACTCGACCAACCAATCCATGCTAGATTTGGATAAAGCAACGAATGTGAGATTGCTTTTGGTCTTGTGCTGCGATGCATCGAAAGGCAGTGATACGAGCTGAGAGGCAGCATATACCAATGTTGATGAGACAAGCTCAATGTTGCCGTGTAGCGCTCGAAGATGCTCAAGAACTTTTTGCTGGAGCGCAGTAGATAAGTTCACGTCAGTACTGTAAGCTCCGCCGGTTGATGACTTGACGCAGTTGACCATGTTTTGAACCAGTTTATCGAGGCGATCAGCTGTGGTGCTCTTCTCCACCAGACCATATATGTTTCTTCCGCAGTTGACGTAGGCAATGTATTGATCCTGTGCAGCAGTCTGCCCCTTCACATCCGCGGAGCAGTCTGGTATATCAGATGACCACAGAGATTCTGTGCGCGCGACTGCCTGGTCCAAGTTGTGGTTGTCAGACCTGAAAGTGACTAGTAAAGTGCTGAGGGCGTTGTATATAGCCGCGTTAATGACAGAGGAACGGAAGGATGATAGCGTCTCAAATATTTCCATGAGGTCTGACCACAGTCTGTCAAAGGAATCAAATGTTGCCATCTGGTCAAACTGGCCAACCAGAAGAGTAGCAATGTCACCAATGATCTCGCGCGACGTCGAGTCGAGGCCAATGATAGCATCGGTCGATAATTTGCCAGATCGAAGACTCTTCTGCCTTTCGGCATTCTCTCGAAGGATCTTGAATAAAAGGGTCTCAATAGCTAGTTGCCATGCCGGGTTCGAGAAATCAGTACTATGGTTCTTGAATATTCGTAAGAGTGTTTGGAAAGCACTGTTCCTGACTTCGGAGCGCTCGTCGGCAATGATGTCGGTCAGTCGATACATGAGTAACACCCACTGAGCAGGTCGAGACTCTTTGCTCTTTGTGACGATGCGTTCATGACCTAGGACCAGTCGTTCCTCGGCAATGCCGCTGGTAAGCTCGTTGAGTCCAGATACCACTTCTTGCTTTACGAGAAAATCCGAGACGTCCCAAAACAGCGTGATAGCCTGGAAAATATTAGCACGTCGTCTATTCAGCTGAACTGAATACTTACCGTGAGTGAGATGTTCAGATCAGAGGTCTGAGAAGCAAAGTGAAACAGTATCTCGACCAGCGGGCTGAGACATGCCTGTGGAAGAGGCGCCAGGAAGTCTGAGCATACAAGCTGCATTACACCAAATGCCGATCGACCCAGATAAGGAGCAATGAAACTACTTGACAGCCTCAACCAACCCTCTTTGTCGGTGCTTTGGTTAGTTTCGTGCTTTTCAGCGTCTTCGGAGTCAAATACACTGCCTATTATGGCAAGAATAATATCCCAACCAGCAGTAAGTGTCTCCCCGGACTTTTCAAGTACAGCTCTGACCGAGTCAAGGACCTTGTTGTGGATCTCAATATCAATGTTCGTAAGGTCGTCGCCCTGCTCATATAACTGATAGACAAGCGAGTTCAGCGATGACAAGACCATCTTCTGGGCCACCGCAGCATCATCCGATTCCTCAGATGTGCTCGCTTCAGCAACAGCAACAGAACAACTTGCCAGGATGTCGGTCGCGAGACGTCGAGCATCATCAGGGATGTTTGTAGCGATACTCAAATCTATGATGCGATTCACCAAGATTGCCCACCCACTTTCGGAGGAGGCATAACTTGCGAATCGCGCAATATTGTGTTCGGCAAGGTCCTTGATTCTTGTCAAAACGAAAAGATAATCTTGCGTAGAAAGAGCAATGTCGGTTGTGATCCCAGGCAGGCTCGAAATTCTGCGCGTGATGGGTGAGGGTTTCGCTTGAACTGGCGACGAGGCCAGACCTTCAGTTCTCCCGTCGAGTAATTTGCAAAGAGTGGTGAGTACGTGGAGGAAGGAGTCGTTCGGATAGTCCGCTGTGCTTTCTAAAAGTCGTAAGACTGCGCCTTCTACAGCTGAGATCTCAGGGCCAATTCCTGTGGATTTTGCTTGTGAGGCATTGAGGACGACGCCAGCTTGGAGCAATGTTTCAAAGACGATGTTGAATGAGGACTCCAATGTTGGACCGATAGCGATGGCAACATTCAGAAGTGCTCTCAAACAGAGGAGATTACGTGTCGACAATGTAGGCTTCGACGCCGGTTCATATGATGCTCGTCTTGACCTGTCATTCCCTAATGCTTGCGTGGCAAAGCTTTCCACGCTGAGTAAACCCTTGCCATTGGAGTATACGCCAGAAGTTTCGGTTGTTGGAGATGAGACTGCGGACATGCTAGATGTTACTATACTCGGAGGTACCGCAGCTTTCCCAAGCGTGGTCAAGAAGGCATCTCGTGCGGTGGACAATCTGAGAAGACCGGAGACCTGGACAAATCTTTGATACGACCTGATCAACGCCCGATAGTAATCGTTGTCCAAGGATGCGTTGAGGAACGTGGAATACGTTGCAAGTAATGCAGGCCAGCACTCTTCAACAAGCCTTGCAATTGCTCTGATACGAGCAGCTTCGGTACTCTCGTCTGTTGAGAGCGGGTTGAGTGGTACCGTTCGCGATCGGTAAGACTGCGACCTCTTTTTTCTATTCCTAGTCCTTTGTGGACTTGTAGTGTGTTCTTCACTGTCGTCAGCTTCATCATCCGAAATCTGTTCTGGCCCTTTCCTGTGCCGTGAACCGTCATGCTGCACTGTCAGAGGGAGCACAACCTTAGCAAGGTTCTCAGATAGGCCGTTCAGACACTCAAGTACAAGACTGTAGATATATGTCTCTGGCAAAGCTGGAGGGTCAGTTTTATCGAGTTGGTCCATGCATTGAGTCTTCGGTACACTCCATCGCGTACTAATGCCTGGAACATTGGTTTCTCCAAGATTTGAAGTGGGGACGATGACACCAGCAACGCCTCCAGCAGCTTCCATCGCAACTTGTTCAGCTATCGTATCTCTTGCCTGGTCCGTAGGAACGGTTGAGTGTTGACCCAGTCCAATCACAGAAGGCTTCTCGGTCGAGATTTTGACGAAGGATGCAATGTTGTCTCGTACAATCGATCGTTTGCCCTCTTTGGCATCGTACTGTAAATAGATTTGCACAGCCAGGCTTGGCTCAGTGTAAACAAGACGGAAGACTTCCATGCACATCGCGCGTTTCCAGGATGTCGCTTCCGAATCTATCATGTGGGTCAAAAGACCTAGGACAACCTCACACTCGTCAGGCATGGCCTGGAGATGATGACGTATAATGAACGACGCGACCCTTAGAGCACGCAGTGTGACACTGAATGCTTGACGTTCTGAGATGACGCGAATCAAATGCGGCATGACCACTGTTCGTAGGATGTTCGTCTGCTCGGGATGAGATGCAAATATCTTGGGATGACTACCAAGGCACGCACCCATGAGCTCCAGGCCTGAGGCGGCAGAGAGGCTAGAGAATCGTACGAATCGTGTGTTTTGGCCCTCGGTAGCGAAGCAAATATCCAGAAATACGCGGTAAGCATCGTAAGCAGCTTCTTTCAGGGCGATCGGACCATCTCCACCAGATATTCGAGTGACGATGGGGACTTTGTCACCAGCTTCATCCTCGGCAGCAACTCTATCAAACACGGATACGACAAGTTGTTGAAGGGTGGCAGCAGCTACACCACTCACTGTAGCAGCTTTGACGTTCTGCAAAGCTGCACATACTTGCAAGGCGGCGGCCAGATGATCTCCTTTCAGATCGTCCGAATAGTTCTGGGCAAGAGCCGGAAGAGCCTGGAGAACCTTGAGCTGAATATCAAGGCCGAGTGAGGTACAAGCGTTGAAGGCATCCAGCACATCTTTCAGGCGCGACTTGGGTAGACCTCGAATGATGACAAGGCGTTGAAGACAGACTGCAGCACTACCAGCATACTTGGCATTTCTTGTATTGCAAGCGAGTAGGAAAGGATCGATGAAAGTTGGTCGACGACTTAGATCTCTTCTTCGTCAGCAATTTGGAGAATGAAGATGACATAAACACATCTCACCAGCAGCCAGTTGTTGTTCTGACGTTGATGGGAGAGACTTGAGATCTTGTAAGGATTTCTCTGCGGCCTATATCAACGTCAGTATTGACACATATAACAATAAGTTAGAAGCGATAGCATACAGTGCGTATCTCTGGATTCTTCCTCTTAGCCTCTTGAGCCAGGCTCGTTAATTCGGCCTGGAGAGCTTGTCCACTCATAACTCTCTGATTTTTCAGACAAAAGCAAGCATTCTATCCTCAAAAGTTACGGTGAATTGGAGCAACAGTAATTCCAAGTGAAAGAAGAAGATCAATCAACAAGTCAATGGAAGTGGTAAATTGACCATCCAAAGGGGGAGCGAGGAACGGAGGACACGGATGGTGTTGGAGTTTGCCAAGCTGGCAAACATGTGGGTGGGCAATGGCAGGGCATGCGACCGAGGACGTGGGTCGAGCTTGCTGATTGTGACGCTCATGACAAGCGTGTTTATCCCCGTCTTGTAAATAGAAGCCCATCTTTGTACACATTTGCTTCACTCTTCGATCTGTTCAAGAAATAGCGTCAGCCTACCACTCGACTGCCTGTCCTCACCAACAACTCCAAACAAGATGGCCAAAGTTCCCCGCAACTTCCGTCTGCTAGAAGAGCTCGAGAAGGGCGAGAAGGGCCTCGGTGCTGGTATGGCCAAGCCGTATGAGTGAATATAGGACAGGACGGTGACTAACGCTGTCGTAGAGGCATGTTCTTACGGTCTCGATGACGGCGACGATCTTCTCATGACCAACTGGAACGGCACCATCCTTGGACCTCCTCACGTACATGACCCCGTCCTCACCCCTCGATCTCGATCAGAACAGCCATTGACTTAGCATCCGACAGAGTGTGCACGAGAACCGTATTTACAGTCTGAAGATCCGTTGCGGCGAGAACTACCCCGACAC
>Ga0068629_1000005_pt1 | contig 29032 bp, 27 predicted proteins | sample InSIn3gowninarea_FD_77432 | JGI IMG/M metagenome (GOLD analysis project Ga0068629, IMG submission 77432) | Clean room microbial communities from NASA Spacecraft Assembly Facility at Jet Propulsion Laboratory, Pasadena, California, USA -... ...
TACGATCCCACTGCACGAGAGGAATGGCCTACCGGCAAACTGATGCCTATAAAGGGTATGAACCGGGAAAAAAACCTGAAAAAAACAAACAGATTATGAAACATGTTAGAATGTTGGTGCTGGCAATGGCAGTTATCTTTTTTGCAGCTTCGTGCAGCAAAGACAAAGGCGACAAGCCTGCCGATAATGCCTCTATCAAAGGCAGATGGAATATAAGCTCTATCCTCACCGTTGAACCTGACGCCGAGCCGTACACTTATACCGGACAAAGCGGCGACTTTGTAGAATTTAAAGAAGACGGTACTATGTCGTCGAGCGTGGATGGTTACGAGCAAACCGTAGATTATGAAATAATAGATGCCACTCACGTAAAAGTAGATGGCAGCGTTACTGAAGTAAAAGAATTAACCAACAGCAAACTGGTAATGCTTGATCCGGCACACGAAGGACAACCCGAAGATATTACTTACACACTTACTAAATAAATATTCACATACATAGCAAGTAAACAGTGAGGCTGCAGACCTCACTTTTTGTTTTTATTTTTAGCCACGAAGGCATGAAAACAGAGGATTAAAGTTATTTATACTTAAATACCGACGCTGTGTACAAGCATACAAAACGTTTAAATAACGGTTTTTATAAAACTTAGCGCATTTGCGCCTTCGTGGCAATATCATCAATGAAAAAATAAATATCCAATACAAATAGCAGCAATTACACCAATTAAGTCGGCGGCAATGCCTGCCCATATTGCATAACGTACATTCTTGATGCCTACACTACCAAAATATAAAGCAATAATATAAAAAGTAGTATCGGCAGAACCTCTCAACACACTCGCCATTTTACCTACAAACGAATCGGGACCATACGCCGGATTTTTAAAAATATCCAGCATCAATCCACGTGCGCCGCTGCCGCTAAACGGCACCATGATAGACACGGGAAGTGCCGGTACAAAATCGGTATTCAACCCTGCCAAATGAATTACATAAGCAATACCATCGGTTAAATAACCCAACGCACCGCTATCGCGAAACACGCGAATAGCCACCAACATTCCAACTAAATACGGAATGATTTTTAATACCACATCAAAGCCATTTTTAGCACCCTCAATAAAGGTATCAAACACTGATACTTTTTTGTAGGCGCCGCCTGCAATAATGAGGATAATGATAGTAAGTAAAATAAGATTGCCGGAGATATTGGTAAAAATATTACGTGCAGCATCACTCAATATACTTACAAAAAATAAAAGTCCTGCAATAATTGCTGCAATCGTAAACAACCAGGCAAGTAATACGGCATCCCACCTTAGCTTTTGTCTTATTCCAACAATAATAATAGATGCTAAAGTAGCCACTACCGTACCTGCTACGCAGGGAATAAAAACACTCGTTGCATCGGTAGAACCGGCAGCTACGCGGTAAGAAATAATGGATAAAGGAATTAAGGTCAGACCGCTTGTATGTAACACCAGAAACATGATTTGCGCATTGCTTGCCTTTTCTTTATATGGGTTGAGTGATTGCAAACTTTGCATGGCTTTCAACCCAAATGGCGTGGCAGCATTATCCAAACCGAGCATGTTGGCACTAAAGTTCATCACCATCTCTCCCATTGCCGGATGGTTGTCGGGCACTTCGGGAAATAAGCGCTTTAAAAACGGATTGAGCAAACGCGCCATCCAGCGGATAGCACCGGCTTTCTCCGCAATATTCATTAAGCCTAAAAAGAACACCATGGTGCCTGCAAGTGGAAAAGCCACATCGGTAACGGAGGTTTTAGCGGAATCAAACAAACCATCTGTTAATGTCTTAAAAATAGTGGTATCACCAAGCCAGATCCATTTATATAAAGCAATCACAAAAGCAATGATGAAGAAAGCCATCCACACAATATTGAGCGCCATAGGAGAAATTTGTAAGATGGCTAAAATAAAGTTTTTAAATAAACTTGTTTTAAATTCATTTATGCTGTCATCTCCTTAATTTAGATGCTTCTTACTCTAACGATTAAACGCCTGCCGCATGAACCTGGATAGAAATAACCGCCGTAAACTAATTCTTGTTTTTTTAGCTATTGCCATTACGCTAATGGCTTGTGCACAAACAAAAAAAATAACTACCGGCAAAATGCCTGTGCCGGTGATATTTGAAACAGACATGGGCAACGATGTGGATGATGCGCTTGCACTCGATATGTTGTATAAATACCAGGACAGCGGATTGATAAAACTGATTGCCATCAGCACCAACAAAAACAGTAAGTATTCTGCGCAATACATTGATATTTTAAATACCTGGTACGGCTATCCAAACATACCGGTTGGTGAAGTAAAAAACGGTGCAAATTCACAAGGCGATTCTCGCAATTATGCGCAAACTGTTTGCGAATACACACCAGCTTTCAAACGCACTAAAGATACTTTTCCGGAATCGGTGGCGTTGTATAGGAAAGTATTAGTGAGTCAGCCGAATCATTCTGTAATTATTATTTCAACAGGTTTCTCTACCAATCTTGCGCGTTTATTAGATTCTAAAGGAGATGCTTATTCGCCTTTGGATGGCAAAGCGTTGGCAGCAAAAAAAGTAAAGTTGTTGAGTATGATGGCCGGCAATTTTGAAGGAGACAGAATGATTGAATACAATGTGCTACGCGATGTACCTGCTGCTAAAAAAGTATTTGAACAATTTCCTACGAAAGTAGTAACGAGTCCTTTTGAGTTAGGCAACCAGATTTTGTATCCTGCCAGTAGCATAGAAAACGATTTTAACTGGACGTCTGCTCACCCGGTGGTGATTGCTTATAAAAGCTATTTGCCCATGCCTTACGATCGTCCAACGTGGGATTTAACAGCCGTGTTGTATGCGATAGAAGGCGAACAACCATACTTCACCATTAGCAAAAACGGAACAATACAGGTGGATGGAAAAGGATATACTTCATTCACTGCAAATCCGGCTGGCAACAGGCAATACCTGGAAGTAACGCCACAACAGGCAGCCATCATCAAAACGCATTTTGTTAATATGATTACTGCCAGGCCGAAGGGATGGCAAGAATAGCTTTCATTGCCGTCATTCCGCAATTACCGCCAATATGAGGACTTAAATATACTCAAACTTTGCGGCGGCTTTGTGCGGAATCTGTGGACTGAATTATAATGTAACTTAATGCTATATTTATAATAACATGGATTATTGCAATGGACAGTGATTATATTAAAATTCACAGATTCCGCACAAAGCCGCCGCTAATCGTTGGTAACAATTGCTTCTTATTTGGCGGCAATGTGGTATGACGAAATCAATATGACCGTTTGATTGATATAAGCTTTATGCTATTACTTCTTTTATACTTTCTGCGGCTGCCTTTATTGTTTTGTCCAAATCTGCTGTGGTAAGTGCATTATTTAAAAACCAGCTTTCAAATGGCGATGGTGGCAAATAAATACCGCGGTTGAGCATTGCATGAAAAAACTGTTTGAATACTTCATTGTTGGCGCTCGCTGCACTTACAAAATTCGTTACTTCATGTGCACTAAAATGCACACTGATCATAGAACCAAAATGGTTGATTACAAAAGGAATTGGGGAAGAGGATAATGCCTGCTGTAAGCCCTCTTTTAAATAAGTTGTTTTTTCTTCCAGTTCAGTATAAATAGATGGGTTTTCATTTAAAATATTGAGTGTGGTAAAGCCGGCAATCATCGCTACCGGATTGCCACTTAAGGTGCCAGCCTGATATACATTGCCCAGTGGCGCCACCATTTCCATAATGTGTTTTTTACCACCAAAAGCACCTACAGGTAAGCCGCCACCAATTACTTTACCGTAGGTTACCAAATCCGCATCTATGCCTAACGCCTCCTGCGCGCCACCTTTTGCTAAGCGAAAGCCAGTCATTACCTCATCAAAAATCAACACAATATTATTTTCATCACACAAAGAACGCAAACCTTCGTGAAAGCCGGGTTTAGGTAAAATACAGCCCATATTACCAGCTATTGGTTCTACGATAATAGCAGCCAGTTCGTGCCCATGTGTTGTCACCAATTGTTGCACGGCATCCAAATCGTTGTAAGCACAGGTGAGGGTATCGTTGCTCACGCCGGCAGTTACACCAGGAACGGTCTGTATGTTTAAAGTAGCAACACCACTACCGGCTTTTACTAAAAAAGAATCGGCATGGCCATGATAGCAGCCTTCAAACTTGATGATTTTATTCTTACCTGTATAACCTCTTGCAACGCGAATGGCACTCATACAAGCTTCGGTGCCGCTGCTCACCATGCGTATTAAATCTACATTCGGCACCATGCTTTTTATTAGCTCTGCTACATCAATTTCCAGCTCAGTAGGTGCACCGTACGAAGTAGAATGAACAGCCTGTTCGGTTATAGCTTTTACCACATTATCCTGTGCATGACCCAATATCATTGGTCCCCACGAAGCAATATAATCTATATATTGATTACCATCTGCATCATACAAATAAGCGCCTTTGGCTTTAGATATAAATACCGGATTGCCACCTACGCTTTTGAATGCACGTACCGGTGAGTTTACACCTCCTGGAATGGAGGATTGTGCGCGTTGAAATAGTTCTATGCTTTTATTAATGTTCATAATTGTTTGTGAATTGTGAATAGCGAATTGTCAATGTTGTAAAACAAATGGAACAATGATTTTATTTGGAGGAAGTAGAAGTGATTAATCCCGATAACAACTTAAATGTGTTAATCATTAACTCGCCTAACTTCTGACTATCGTAACTCGATAGATACCCTAAATCAATCGCTATATCAAGTGCCGCATCAATTTCAATGATCGAACCTCTTGCAATTTCATAATATCTTACACGTTCTATATGCGACCTTCTTGATGCACCTTCTGCAATATTTAAATGAATAGATAATGCAGCTCTCCGTATTTGCGAAATCATTCCAAACTTTTCATCTGCAGGCAATATTTTAGTTAGTTTATAACATTCCAATACGAATGCCCGTGAAAAGGTGTAAATGTCTAATTTCTGATGGTTTAATTTAAGGAACATAAGTTCAATGTTTTATATTCATAATTGACAATTCACTATTCACAAATAACCACTCACAATAACGCCACTGCTTCCTTTGCAAAATACGTCGCTATCAAATCTGCACCGGCTCTCTTCATCGACGTCAATGTTTCTATAATGGCTTTATTTTCATCTATCCAGCCCATTTTAGCGGCCGCTTTTATCATCGCGTACTCACCGCTAATGTTGTATGCGCTTACCGGTACGTTCACTGCATCTTTTACTTCACGAATAATATCCAAATAACTTAAGGCCGGCTTTACCATTACAATATCTGCACCTTCTTCTACATCCTGCAATGTTTCTTTGATGGCTTCGCGACGATTAGCATAATTCATCTGGTACGTTTTTTTGTCACCAAAGCCAGGCGCACTATCCAAAGCATCGCGGAAAGGTCCGTAAAAACAAGAAGCATATTTGGCACTGTACGCCATAATACCTGTTTTAGTAAAACCGGCTTCTTCCAAACCTTTGCGGATAGCAGCAATGCGACCGTCCATCATATCGCTCGGCGCCACAAAATCGGCGCCTGCCTGTGCATGGCTTACACTCATTTTTACCAGGGCTTCTACCGTTTCATCGTTTACAATTTCGCCCCCTTTTACAATCCCATCATGCCCGTAAGAAGAGTATGGATCGAGGGCAACATCAGTCATAATCAGCATTTCCGGCACTGCATCTTTGATGGCTTTAATGCTGCGCTGCATCAAACCATTTTCGTTCCATGCTTCTTTGCCGGTGTTGTCTTTCCATTCATCTTTACACTTTATAAATAATAAAACGCTTTTAATGCCCATGCTCCACAAGTCTTTTACTTCCTGTATGGTAAGGTCGAGCGAGCGACGAAAATAATTGGGCATTGAAGGAATTTCATGTTGAATATTGTTTCCTTCATCTATAAAAAGCGGCACAATAAAATCGTTGGGTGTTAAGGTTGTTTCTGCCACCAAACTTCTGATGGCTGCATTGGTTCTTAAGATCCTGTTTCTTTTTTGTAAATACATCTGTAATGCTATTTATTATTTTAGAATAAATATTTATTAAAGCGGCTGCAAAGCTACATCTGCACCGTTGTATAGCATGAGTAATTATAAACTATATAGCACATTATTACAGGAGAATGACATAACGAGGAACTTTATCAATATGTACAATGATTGATGACATGCTGTTTATTTGAAAATAATTTTCTTCTCAGGCAACGTTCATCTTTCATATCGTATCATATAATACAGCAAGCAGGAAGATCTTCTTTGCAATCTGAAACTCATAACAAAACAAAATTCTGTACAAATGAAAAAATTAATGGTACCGGCAGCCATGCTCGCTGCTGTGGTAATGGTAGTGTCTTGTGATAAGAACAACGATAAGCCTGCAAACAACACGCTTTCTAAAATACAGGCTAAATGGAATGTAACTTCCATTAAGCTGGACGCTGGTGAAGGAGACTCTACTTATACAGGTGTAACGGCTGATTATGTGGACTTTCGTACCGATGGGAAAGTATATACCAATGTCGCTGGTGAGAAAGATACTTCTGCATACAAGCTGGTAAATGACACCAAAATGGTAGTGGATAGTGATACCGCGGTGATCAAACAATTGAGCAGCAATCAATTTGTATTTGAATCAAAAGAAGCGATACTAACAGATACACTTACCACTACTTTTACGCTTAGCAAATAAGCCTGCGCCGTATAAGTATCCGATGCTAAAAACAAAAACCGTTTATTCTTAAAGAAGAAGCAACGATCTGAATGTTGTGTTTGAATGAAGGCTGCCCGTTATTTAACGGCAGCCTTTTTTTGCATACTTTACATAAACATTTTACTTGCCTGTTGTAACAGTAAATACATTAAACAACGGCAATTTTCTTTCGGTTCATTGTTTACTTTTACAGCATGAAAAGCAGCGTTTGTTTTCTTCTCCTTCTATTCAGTTTTACATCGGTATTTGCACAGCAAAAAGCTATTATTGGCAACGAAGTCGATCCGTTCTTTTATTCTGTTACCAAATCAAAAGTATATTCAAAAGCAGCAGTGGTGTGTGCGCATCCGCTGGCAAGCGAGATTGGCGTTGCGGTAATGAAAAGAGGCGGTAACGCCTTTGATGCAGCCATTGCAGTAAACTTTGCTTTGGCAGTAGTATATCCTGGTGCTGGTAATATTGGTGGAGGTGGTTTTTTGATGGCACGCAACAGCAATGGTCAACTCATTGCATTAGATTATCGTGAAAAAGCACCTGCTAAAGCAAGCCGCAATATGTACCTTGATAGTGCAGGCAATGTAGTACCCAATTTATCTATTAACGGGCACCTTTCATCAGGTGTTCCCGGCACGGTGGCAGGCTTGTTTGCCATGCACCAATATGCCAAATTGCCCATGGCAGCATTGATACAACCGGCAATTGATTTAGCTCAAAAAGGCTTTGCCATTACTGAGGCAGAAGCCGGAAGTTTAAATCGCACTAAGCAGGATTTTATTCAATTTAATACACAGCCAACCGCCTTTGTAAAAGACAGTTTGTGGAAGGCTGGAGATACACTCGTTCAGCCACAACTTGCGCAAACACTGATGCGTATAAGAGACGGCGGCGCTGCCGGTTTTTATGAAGGCGAAACAGCCCGCCTGATTGTAGAAGAAATGCAGCGTGGCAATGGTGTGATGAATTATGATGATTTAAAAGATTACCAGGCGGTTGAAAGGAAACCCATAGCATTTGATTATCGTGGCTATACAATTGCAAGTTTTCCGCCACCAAGCAGCGGCGGCTTGTTATTGGCAGAAATGCTGGGTATGATAGAACCTTATCCAATGCATAACTATGGTTTTGAAACGGTACATAGCACGCAACTAATGATTGAAGCAGAACGTCGCGCCTACGCCGACCGTGCCACCTATATGGGCGATCCCGATTTTTGGAAAGTACCCGTAAAAACATTAATGAGCAAAGCGTATTTGCAGCAACGCATGAAAGATTATGATTCACTGCACGCTTCCAAAAGTGAAAATATAACTGCGGGAGCAATACACGAAAGCGAAGAAACCACGCACATCAGTATTATGGACAAAGATGGCAATATGGTAGCTATTACCACTACGCTTAATAATAGTTATGGCAGCAAAACCGTGGTGGGTGGTGCCGGCTTTTTGCTGAATGATGAAATGGACGATTTTAGCTCCAAACCGGGTGTACCCAATATGTATGGCGCCGTTGGTGGCGAAGCCAATGCCATTGCACCCGGCAAGCGGATGCTGAGTTCTATGACGCCAACGCTGGTATTAAAAAATAATCAGCCGTATGTGGTAGTGGGCACACCTGGCGGCACTACCATTCCTACTTCGGTTTTTCAAACGATTGTAGATATTATTGACTTTGATATGAGTGCAGCACAGGCAGTGGACAATCCTAAATTTCACCATCAATGGTTGCCTGATGAAGTAATGATTGAGCCTGCTTTTCCGGCTGATACGCAAAAAGCATTGGAAGGAATGGGCTATACTTTTGCAAAACGTGGCGCCATTGGCAGAACGGAAGTAATAAAAATAACAAACGGAAAAATGGAAGCTGCTGCTGATATAAGAGGCAATGATAGTACCGCAGGATATTGAGGAGAAGATACAAGAAGTAAGAATACAAGAAGCAAGAAGAAAGGGTCAGAAATATAAAAGATCAAGATACAAGAGAGCAAGAATGCAAGAAATAAGAAATAAAGAGTGAGTTTTCGGGCAAGCAGGTTCTCACGAATAAATGCGTGAGAAAAAGAATAAGAAGAATATAATAACAATTTCAATTGTTGATATTATTATTTTAAAATTTAAAAATAGTTTATGCAACTGGAAGAAGGCTTTTTAAAAGACATTATCAAGCGGTTTACGATGTACAAAGAGCTGGGCGATAAAACATTGGCACAGTTGAATGACGAAGATGTTGTTTATCAGCCAAACGAACAAAGCAACAGTATAGCCATGATTGTACAGCATTTGCATGGCAATATGCTGAGCCGTTTTACCAACTTCTTAACCGAAGACGGTGAGAAACCCTGGCGCAACCGCGATGGTGAATTTGATAAAGTAATTTTAACCAAAACAGAAGTTATACAGCTTTGGGATGAGGGCTGGGCCTGCCTGCTCAATACTTTACAATTATTGCAGCCAGGTGATTTGATGAAAACAATTTACATCCGTACCGAACCTTTACTGGTGTATGATGCTTTGCTACGGCAACTGGCACATTACCCCAATCATGTGGGGCAAATACAATACATTGGTAAAATGCTGAAAGGTGCAGCCTGGTTATCACTGAGCATACCAAAAGGCCAAAGCAAGGATTTTAATAGCATGATGGCAACACAACATCATAAATAGCCATGCGTATAGCTGTTGTTTTATAAACGAGGTTAAAGCATCGTAATACCAACTGCTATTAAAACAAAGTGGAGGGAAAATCGGTCAGGTTCAAATATTTAAAAACAGAGATAATTTACAATGAAACCTGCGAGGTTTGTAACATCCTTGTTTTGATAGCAGTTGATATAAGTTGTTATGTTCACTTATGGTTTCCCTGCATTAAAATGCAATTTCTTATGCTATACTCATCCTCTTTTTAATCATTTATTCAGGTGTTTAAAATTCCATTATAATTAAATATAATACTTTTTCATAACCATGGGTTAGCATACTTTGCAGCCGAATCCAATAGTTATAATCCAATATTATTAAAGCATAGCTACTGTATCCCGGTTATGAATAATCAACATACCCCTTCCACGCGCGTAGAAATCATAGATATTTTGCGTGCCATTGCACTAATGGGCGTATTGCTCGTTCACATTTCGTATGAGTTTGCAGGTTGGGGATCGGTGTATACCAATCCTAATGCTTTACATTCCAGCCAGTTGTCTGTTGCTGATAAAGCGCTCAATTATCTTATCACACTTTTCCTGGTCAACAAGTCGCGGGCATTATTATCATTTTTGTTTGGTGTTAGTTTTTATTATCAGCTAAACAGCTTTAAAGGTGAAGAAGCCAAATTAAAAAGTTGGTTTGCAAGGCGCATGGGCGCACTGATGCTTATTGGGGTGCTGCATGCTTACCTGCTATGGTCGGGCGATGTACTGCGTATGTATGCAGTATGCGGCTTTTCGCTTATACTCGTTAGCAAGTGGAATGTAAAAAACATTTTGAAAGGCGGCTTGCTGTTCTCGTTTTTGTTGCCCACCTGCATTGGTATTATGCAGCAACATTTTCCATACAGCAGCATTACCGACGCCGAAAGGCTGGCGATGTATAAAGATTACTCCAGCAGCAGGTATATAGACCTTTTTACTGCCAACCGGCTGCGCGATGCTGCCATCAATTTCAACCCATATAATATCGCCAGTTATATGTCGGAGATATTAGGCAATTTTATGCTGGGCTTCTGGGCTATCAGAACCAATTTATTTGGCAAGTTTGCATCAAATAAAACATTGCTTTACAAGTATTTAGGAATCAGTTTAATAATTGGCGTAGTCTTCAGTATATCTTTTATTCATGTGTTTGTAGAAAAAGTATTACACATTTCAGAATATACACTTCCGGTAGCTTACTTAGATGCATTGGATGTTTTGTACCGGGTAAGCCAGCAGGCAATTGGTTTATTTAATATGTGTGCCATCATTTATTTGTACTACAATACAGCCTTTCGCTACCGGCTGCAGTTGCTTATTCCGCTTGGACGTATGTCGCTCACCAATTATATTATGCATTCCGTAATGGCGGTGTTTTTGTTTAATGGTGTAGGATTAGGATTGATAGGTAAATATCGCCCGTCTGTTGCTTTTGGCATTGGCATTCTATATTTTGCAATACAAGCATTTTACAGTACCTGGTGGCTAAAGCATTTTACAATGGGGCCGCTGGAATACATTTGGCGCTCTATCATTAAGGGCAAATGGCAAACCATCAGCCGTGCAAGACTTTCGCAACCGGCTTTGCAAAAGGTACCAGTGTAGTTTGCGAGTTAGAGAATACTATAAAAAGTATAGCATAAAGAGCAGGTTAAGGAAGCACTTTGGATTGAAGCTGTTTCATTTTAATTATACAATACAAAAGGCTGCAATGCAGCCTTTTGTATTGTATAAATATCAAAACAAATCTTTGTTATATCACAAAACCATCCGGCAATACAGCACCTTTCTTCACCACTACTACTCCATCTTTAATGGTATATAATACATGGTCGGTATCTTCTAAATGCGAGCCGCCATTGATGCGCACATCATTACCTATGCGGCAATTTTTATCAATAATGGCATTCTTTATAAAACAGCGCTCTCCTATGCCCAATTCGGGTACGCCGCGGTTACGGTTAGACTCCAACACTTCCAGCGTTTCATAAAAATCGTTACCCATTATATAGCTAGCTATAATGGTACTGCCGTAGCCAATGCGGGAACGCACGCCTATGAGCGATTGTTCAATACGGTTTGCCAGAATAATGGAGCCTTCGGCAATTACCGATTTCTCTGTAAACGTACCACTTATTTTTGCCGGCGGCAACATGCGCGGACGGGTATAAATAGTTTTATCGCGGTCGAATAAATTAAATACCGGAATGTCCTGCGTTAAAGCAATATTCGCTTCAAAAAAGGCATAGATATTTCCAATATCGGTCCAGTAGCCTTCGTACTGATAAGAGATAACCTTATACTCGGAAATAGAATTAGGAATAATTTCTTTACCAAAATCTTTTGCTTCCGGATATACATCTTTCAACAGGTCTTCCATCACATTGCGGTTAAAGATATAGATACCCATCGAAGCAAGATACTCTTTACCTTCTCTACGCATTTCTTCGCCGGTATCGCTCACCCAATCTTTGTGCAGTTCTTTGGCAGGTTTTTCAATAAAGGAAGTAATATTATGTTCACTATCCGTTTTCAATATACCGAAATCGGTAGCATCATCAGAGGTTACCGGGATGGTAGCAATCGTAATATCGGCGCCTTTATCACGATGGTTGCCAATCATTTCGGCAAAGTCAATCTGGTAGAGCTGGTCGCCGCTGAGTATCAGCACATATTCATAATCGTTGTTGCCAATATGGCGAAGGCTTTGGCGCACCGCATCGGCAGTACCCTGGAACCAGCTTGGGTTATCCGGTGTTTGTTCGGCAGCCAGTATATCTACAAAGCCACGGCTGAAGTTGCTGAATATATACGTGTTTTTGATATGCTTATTAAGCGAAGCCGAGTTGAACTGTGTAAGCACAAACATGCGGCTGATGTTGGAGTTAATACAATTGCTGATGGGAATATCCACAAGCCGGTATTTGCCGGCAATAGGTACAGCAGGTTTGGAACGGCTGGCAGTAAGTGGATATAAGCGTGTACCAGCACCACCGCCTAATATTACGGCTACAACGGAGTTAGAAAGTGAAAACATGTTCAGGTTTTATTTAGTAGTTGAGAAATAGTGTGATCTTGCCTTGATGTATTTATTCAGATAAGCTAATGGTAAAAAAACAGTAAGCCAAAATGAAATTCCCTAATTTAATTAAACAAAATACATCATTCTTTATTTTAAACTCTTGTACAAGTCAATATATTGCTGTACTGCGCGCTCCCAACTATTGTCAATCTGCATCATATACCTGCGCATCCAGTTAAGATGTTTTTTATCTTGATACACTTCAAAAGCCCTGCCAACAGCGTGCATGGCATCGCCTACGGATGGATGCTCAAAACGAATACCCCAACCATCCAAATCGCCCATATCTTTTACAGTATCTTTCAGCCCGCCGGTGCTTCGTACCATTGGCACCGTACCATATTGCATGGCATACATCTGGTTCAGTCCGCACGGTTCTACGCGGCTGGGCATCAGCAGAAAATCGGCACCGGCGTACATGAGATGACTTAGGGCTTCGTTATAGCCAATCATAGCATTGTAACTACCGGGGAAATGGCTGATCAGTTGTTTTAGCCGCCACTCTATGTGCAGCTCGCCGCTGCCCAGTATTAAAAAAGAAATACCATTATTAAAGGCATACATTGCCGATAAAACAACATCGGGCAATATTTCGGCTGCCTTCTCTCCCACCAGTCTGCCAATGAAAACAATCAACGGTTTGCCGGCATCTAATCCAAACTGTGCGCATAACTGTTGTTTGTTTTTTTCTTTGCCTTCCTCCACCGTTTCAAAGCTGAAATGATTGGTAAGAAACGTATCTGTGGCCGGATTCCAAACATCGGTATCTATGCCATTTAATATGCCCACGCATTTGCCGCGCTCGTATTCAAACAGCGCTTCCAATCCATTGGAATTATACCTCAATTCATCCAAATAACTCCAGCTTACGGTTGTTACCTTCCAGGCACATTTTACTGCCGAAGCCAGTGGGTTGATGGTGTTCTTCCACTCCAGCATACCCGATTTCCATTCATCAAAATGCGGTATCAGGTAGCTTTGGTCCCACCCCATCCAGCCCTGGTATTGCGCATTGTGGATGGTAAGCACCGTGGGCACGCCGGCAAGGTTATTAAAGCGGTAGCAATATCTAAACATAAATGGTATTAAGCCCGCATGATAATCATGCACATGCACCACATCAGGGTGGTGCTGCCAGTGGCTTATCCAATCGCACACGGCTATCTGAAAGCCAACGAAACGCTGCACATCATCGTCATAACCATAAATGCGCTCCCGGTCAAGTAATCCATTAATATCAACAAGAAACAAATCGAAGCCAAGCTTGGAAGTAGCTTCTTTAATAATAGTATAATCAAAGTACCAGCTGCCCAAATTGGCGCGACCTTTAAAGTCAACCACAAATTGGTTGTCGTATAAAAATTTTGTGCGGTACATAGGCATTACTACTTTGGCGTAATGCCCCATTTTGGTTTGGTACTTTGGCAGGGCGCCTACCACATCGCCGAGGCCGCCGGCTTTTGCCACAGGATAGCATTCTGCGCTCACGTGAACTATTTCCATGAGTAAGGTGTTGTGTTTAAATGGTTTGCCAAATTAACAATAAAAATAAACCGCTTAAAAAGTTTTATGCTTTTTCTCTGTTAGCTTTTCCAGTGGTTTATTATGCAATAATAGTTCCTGTATTGCTTTGTACCTATTATTCAATTATTTTATTACTCTCTGCAAAGTTAGCAAGCACTTTGTAAGGTGTTGCAAAGTATGACTACAATATCAGCATCAACATTAGCTAAAAAAGCTGATGATTAAATATTTATTTGGTATCAGGCAAAATCTAATTATTTTCACCCGCCTTAATTTACCACTCTTTTTACCGCCGTTATGACTAAAAAAACAAATTGGTCTCAGTTTGGAACCCTCATTACCGTTTTCTTTTTCTGGGGGTTTGTTGCTGCCAGCAACGATATTTTGATTCCTGTATTTAAAAAGGCGTTTACGCTTACACAGTTGCAAAGTCAGTTAGTAGCTTTTGCGTTTTACATTGCCTATACCGTCGGCTCTATTATTTATATAGGTATTTCAAAAGCCATTGGTGGCGATTTATTAAACAAGACTGGTTATAAAAATGGTATTGCTATTGGGTTAATCATTTCTGCTGTGGGCACCTTATTATTTTATCCGGCAGCCAATAATGCTTCCTTTGCTTTAATGCTTACCGGATTGTTTATTGTAGCACTGGGCTTTTCGTTGCAGCAAATTGCAGCCAATCCGTTAGCCATTGTTATCGGCGACCCGCAAACCGGATCGCAACGTTTAAGCATGGCGGGCGGCGTTAATAATTTTGGAACTACTATTGGGCCGTTACTTGTAAGCTTTGCTATTTTTGGTTCGGTAAGCAGCGGCAATACCGAAGCAAGCATTGCCGATGTAAAAATACCTTATCTTGTTTTGGGTGGGTTGTTTATATTGGTAGCTGTATTCTTCAAATTTTCTTCTATACCCAATAAAATTGATCTGGAACATATAGAAGCAGCAGAGCCTGCCAACGAAATTGAAGAATCGCCCACCTTTGTTGCCGACCAGAAAGTTTTAAATCCCGACCGTGGCAGCGCTATTAAATATCCGCAATTAGTAATGGGTATGATTGGCATTTTTGTATATGTAGGGGTAGAAGTAGCAACCGCCAGCAACCTGCCCGAATATTTGCGCCAGCATGGCGGCATCTCCACCGATAAAGTAGCGCCCTTTGTATCGCTTTATTGGGCAAGCCTGATGATGGGTAGATGGACCAACTCGGTAGATGCTTTTGATGTAAGTGCAGGCACCAAAAAAGTGCTTAACTTTTTAATGCCTTATCTTGCATTTGCTATTTTCCTGATTGTGAATTTAATTGCGCAGCATGACATTACTCCGTTTTACATCTATGCATTTGTAATTATTGCCATGATTATCGGCGATATTTTAAGCAAAGGCAGCCCGGCAAGAATGTTACTTATTTTTTCATTAATGGGTATTACCGCTTTGGTAATTGGAATGCTTACTACCGGCATGTTAAGCGCCTTTGCATTTATAAGTGTAGGCTTGTTTTGCAGCACTTTGTGGCCCTGCATTTTTACATTATCAGTTGCAGGCCTGGGCAAGCAAACCAACCAGGGCAGCAGTTATTTAATAATGATGATTATGGGCGGCGGCTTTATTGCAGCATTGCAAGGCTGGCTGGCATCGGACAGATTGCTGGGCATTCAGTACAGCTATATTGTAGGCGCTTGCTGCTTTGCCTATCTTGCATTTTTTGCTATACGTGCAAAAACAGTTTTGAAAGCACAGGGCATTGATTACGATAAGGCTGCCGGTGTAGCTGCACACTAAATTATTTATTGAAAGGCAGTAGCTTTGCAATAAAGTTTGCTCTTATTACCAGATTGCTTTAATAATCATTTTAATACATTACATGATCCCCGTTTCGCAACAATTAGCTATAGGAATAGATATTGGTGGCACCAACACCGTATTTGGAATCGTTGACCATCGCGGCGAAATAAAATACCGCGGTGCTATTTCTACTAAAAAACACCAAACCGTTGATACATTTATTGAGGAATTGTATGTGGCTATAGCACCCGCTATTGAGCATGTAGGCGGCATAGAACATATAAAAGGTATTGGTATTGGTGCGCCCAACGGTAACTATTACACCGGCACTATTGATTATGCGCCAAACCTCAATTGGAAAGGTATTATACCCTTGGCTAAAATTATTAATGATAAGTTTAAACTGCCTGCCGCACTCACCAACGATGCCAATGCAGCCGCTGTGGGCGAAATGATGTATGGCGCAGCCAAAGGCATGCGCGATTTTATTATGATTACCCTTGGTACCGGCGTGGGCAGCGGTATTGTGATTAATGGACAATTAGTATATGGCCATGATGGTTTTGCCGGCGAGCTTGGACATACCATTGTTATACCGGGCGGGCGCAAGCACTGGAGTACTGGTGTGCACGGCAGTTTGGAAGCATATACTTCTGCTACCGGCGTGCGGTTGACCGCATTAGAGTTAATGGAAAAAAATCCTGACCGGGATACGTTATTAAGAAACTATCCTGAAAATCAGATTGACAGCCGTGTAGTGTATGACTGTGCCATACAAGGCGATGAAATGGCCAAAGAAGTATATCGCTATACCGGAGAAATATTGGGCTTGGCATTAGCCAATGCAGTGATGTTTTCTTCGCCCGCTGCTATTATTTTATTTGGCGGTCTTTGTAAAGCAGGCGACTTAATTATGATTCCTACCAAAGAGCACATGGAGAAAAACCTGCTTACTATTTTCCAAAATAAAGTAAAGCTTATTTACAGCGAACTGAAAGAAGCGGATGCCGCTATATTGGGCGCGAGTGCATTGGTGTGGGAATTAAAATAGCTTTATATGCTCATCAATACAGCGCCTCATGTGCATAGCACATGAGGCGCTGTTAGTATAGTATGTTTAGAAAACGATTGGAATATCATAGCGAGCAATAAAATTGCTTTGTTCTCCAAAATTTATAATGAAAGGCAGTATCTTCAACGCCTTATAACTCAATAAAGTTTCAACGCATTTTATACTATTTACGCATCTATTTTCATGTTTAAGCTTCAACAAAATATTATTACAGAAAACGATGATTTTGTTGCTATCAACAAGCCCGCCGGCTTGCTAAGCATCCCCGACAGAACACAATCAGCGCCTTCATTAAAAGACCTTCTGATACAACATTATGGCAATATTTTTACCGTGCACCGGCTGGATAGAGAAACAAGTGGTGTAATTGTTTTTGCAAAAAATGAATCAGCCCACAAGCAATTATCTCAACTGTTTCAGGGACGGGATGTAGCCAAATACTATTACGGTTTGGTAAATGGCGTGCCTATTCCACCAGAAGGAAACATAGATGTGCCTATTATGGAGCACTTTGCGAAGAATGGGAAAATGATTACGCACGCTAAAGGCAAACCTTCATTAACCGATTATGAAGTGCTGGAAAACTTCCAGATTTATTCGTGGGTAAAGTTCAGAATATATACCGGACGCACACACCAGATACGTGTGCACATGCAAAGTATTGGCAATCCCATTGTGTGCGATGAACTCTACGGCAACCCGGAACCAGTGTATATTTCCAAACTCAAGCGTAACTACAATTTGTCGAAAAATGAATTGGAGGAACAACCTATTTTAAAGCGATTGGCTTTACATTCAGCTTTGCTCCAATTTTCTTTTAATGAAACCGCATATTCGCTGGAAGCCCCATTACCAAAAGATTTGCGGGCGCTGTTACAACAATTGAGAAAGCTGAAGGGGTAATGAATGTTAGAACAGTTGCTTAATGGCGTTCACCAGCCAGTTTTTGCCTTATGACAGGCGTAGGCTATCTCTCACCAAATGAGATTTACACCGTAAGAAGGAAAATGTTCATCCTTTGAGATTATGGTCAGTCCATTTGTTATCGCCTGTGCTATTATTATTCTGTCAAAAGGGTCACGATGATGAAAGGGCAAAGCAGCAACCGTTAATGTGTCCTCAAATGTAACAGGTAAAAGTTCAAAACCGTTTTTTAAAAGCTGCATGTTGATTTGATTAAATGGTGTTTTAAGTTCAAGTTTGTTTAAACTTACTTTAATAGCAATTTCCCAAAGACTTGCAATACTTACAAAGTTGGTCACATTTTCTCCTTCGATTGACCTGCGTGCAGCTTCAGAAAGTTCATTATTGCCGCCAATAAACCAAATTAATGTATGGGTATCAAGTAAGTACTGCTTCATTGCTCTATGTACTCTTTAAAGTCATCAAGTGGCTCGTCGAAATCTGGTTTTATAACAAACATACCCTTACCACTGCCAAACTTAGGTTTAACCTTTTGTTGTTTCTTTCTAGCTTTTGTTGCAAGAAAGTCAATAAAATCTCCCACTTCTGACTTCAAATTATCAGGAAGCGCTGATAATTTACTATATAAAAGGATATTGTCCATTTACGATAACAGTTGATACTTTCAAATTTAATAAATTTTTATTTCAGTCCTATCAATGACTATGTTATAGTAAAGCTCCAAAGCTTACGCCTAACTTCATTCTTTGAGCCTTGGTGGCTCCAAATTCGTAAAATTTTATATTACGTTTTAGATAAAAATATTATTCTTCTGCCAACAAGCGCGCTGGCAGTTGCTTTTTGGCATTAGCGCCCATTTTCTTCAGTTCTTCTACCCTGTTCATAATGTTTCCTTTACCGGTGGCAAGCTGGCTGAAGGCTGTTTCATAAGCGGCATTTGCATCTGCTAATTTTCTTCCTACTGTTTCCAGGTTGGTAATAAAGCCTTCAAATTTATCGTACAAATCACCTGCTTTGGAAGCAATATGGAGCGCATGTTTGTTCTGCGTTTCCACTTTCCACAAGTCAGCAACTATTTTTAATACTGCAAAAAGATTAGTCGGGCTTACCAATAAAATGCGTTTATCATACGCATATTTCCACAAATGCACATCGGCTTTTACGGCTTCTAAAAAGGCCGGCTCTATGGGTATAAACAGCAGCACATAATCCAGTGCCAGCGCATATTTAGGATAGTTCTTACGGCTCAATCCGTCTATATGCGCGCGCACCGAGCGGATGAGTTGTTGCAAACATTCCTGTTGCGCATCGGCATGAGTGCAGGCAACAAATTCATCCCATGCAATCAGCGATACTTTACTGTCCACAATTACTTTGCGGTTATCGGGATAGTAAATAATCATATCAGGTTGCAAGCCTTTGCCCATTTCATCTTTAATAACATTACCCGCATTATCTCTCAAAAATTCCTGTACTTTATACTCACGCCCCTTGGTAAGGCCACTGTTTTCCAGCAAACTCTCCAGTATCATTTCGCCCCAGTTGCCCTGCACTTTTACATTGCCTTTAAGCGCTGTAGTAAGATTGTTTGCTTCCTGGCTTACACGCTGGCTCATTTCTATCAACCGTTGCACTTCGCGCCCAAGCGAGAAACGCTCTTTGCTTTCCTTATCATACGTTTCTTCTACCTTTTGCTTAAACTCGCCCAATTGTGCTTTTAGCGGCGCCAGCACGGCATTCATTTTCTCTTCATTTAACTCCGTAAAACGCTGCGTTTTTTCTTCCAGTATCGCTTGCGCCAGGTGCTTAAATTCATATCTAAAATGATTGCCCAAATCTTCTATTTCGTTTTTTTGCAACAGGAGCTTTTCTTCGGCTGCAGCAAGCTTTGCTTTTGTAGTTGCCAGTTCCTGATACAACTGTTCATTTTCTTTTTGATAACGCTGGCTTGCCTTGTATTGCTCTGTTATAAATTGCAGTTGGCTTTCCATTCTGGCACATTGCTGTAGCAGATTATTTTTATCTGATAATACCGTTTGATGCACTTGCTGCGTCTCCGCTAAAGCTTGTTCACAGTGCTGTAGTTTTTGGTTTAAAACAATCCATTTACGCTGCGCAGCAAAACGCATCATCAGCCATACAACAGCAGCAGTGAGTAAAATAGCACTTACCAATACAGTCATGTTTTGGAGGTTTAGCATATAACAAACTTAATGATAAATGGAGGACAGAAAAATTTAGCAACAATAATAAGTGCTTATAAATGCAATCTCAATAATTACTATAATTTGTGTGGCAGTTTTTTTGTAATTATTATTTATTCATATAACATTTTTGCTATAGCTATATATTTACATTATGAAACGATATTGCTTGTTGTTTTTCTTTCTAATGATTTCTTTTTTTGTTTTTGCGCAATCTGTAAAAACAATTGGAGAATGTACCATTACCTACACTATTAAAATAGCAAACGATACCGGCAGTGCTACTAAAACGTTGTATATAAAAGGGAAAAAAATATGCGCTGAAATAGAAAGCCCTTCCTTTGCCCAAACGCTTATTTATGATAATAAAACGAACGAAGCAGTGATATGGAGAACACTGAACGGAGAGAAATACTTATCTACGTTTAATGCTGCCCAATGGAAAGAAAAAAACAAAGAATGGGAAGGCATGAAAGTAAAGCTAACGAGCGAAAGCAAAATGATATTGGGATATAACTGTAAAAAAGCAGTAGCGACTACTAAGGGAGGAAAAAATTTTATTATATACTACACTACTACCCTTGCACCTTCTGCTTCGGAAAATCCTTACGAATTTAAAAACATTCCGGGTATTGTACTGGAATATGAGTCGGAAACAAATGAAGGAAAAAGCATTGTATTTAAGGCAACAAATATCAACTTCAGCCCGGTACCGGCTGCCAAATTCGAGATACCAACTTCCGGGTACAGAATATTAGGAGCACCCTAACGCTGAGGCGGTGTAGGTGTTACAAAACGAGGTACTTTTACTTTGTATTTGTAAGGATATACATACGTAACATTACCCCTTTGCAGGCTAAGATAAGAGCCTTGGCTGCCCAAAACCGGATCTACCTGGTAAAAACCTTTGAATTGGAACGTGCTGGTACGAAAAGAAGTAAGCGAATAATTTTTGGATAATTTGTTAAGGTTTTTAAGGCTGTATTTATCTTTATTACGGTCATCTGCATTGCCCGAAAAAGCAGCTAATGCCATGTGCGCCATAGAAATAAACACCACAAAAGCAATCAATTTACGATATTTCATTGTTAAATTCACAAGTACAAATGTACGTACATTTTTTTAATTAACATTTTTTTTCTGTAGCGTTGAAAAATAATTACCGAAAAATCCGGCGGTGGATTTAGATTTGATGATTACCTTTCATAAAACCAATACCGCATGAAAGAGCAAGATTATCATGCAGACCGGGAAGAACTAAAAGAACTGCTGCGTCAATACGAAAATTTACGCGCGGGAAAAGTGCATGCTTTTCTGGAAGAAGATGCGTTTGAGCGCATTATTGACCATTTTGATGAGATAGATGATTTTCCAAAAGCACTGGAAGTAGCGGAGACGGGTCTGGAGTATTTTCCTTTTTCGTCGCAGCTATTAATAAAAAATGCAGACCTGCTGATTGTAACCCGAAAATACCATGATGCATTGGAATTGCTGGACCGCGCCTTGCTGTTTGACAGCAGCGATATTAATATTCCCATCCTTAAAACCGATGCTTACCTGGCGCTTGACCAGCAGGAAAAAGCTGTGGAAATACTGGAAGAAGCCTTGCAACATTTTGAAGGCGAAGACCGGCAGGAACTCTTGTTTGAACTGGCAGATGTATATGATGATTATGAAGAATTTGATAAAGTATTTGATTGCCTCAAACTGATACTGGAAGAAGACCTTACCAACGAAGAGGCTTTGTATAAAATATGCTTCTGGACCGACTTTACCGGCCGCAACGAAGAAAGCATACGGCTGCACCAGTACATTATTGATGAACATCCATATTGTGAACTAGCGTGGTTTAACCTGGGCGCGGCTTACCAGGGTTTAAAGCTGTATGAAAAAGCGATAGACGCTTATCAATACGCCATTGCAATAGACGAAAAATTTGATTACGCCTACCGCAATATGGGCGATGCGTATATACGCCTGCGGCAGTACAAAGAAGCAATAGAAGTACTGGAGAAAGTAGTGGAGCTAACGCGGCCGGAAGAAGTGATTTATGAAGCGATTGGTCACTGCTACCACCGCCTGCACAATTATGCACAGGCACGCTTTCACTACCGCAAAGCAAACCACATGAACCCGGATGATAGTAAACTATATTATAAAATTGCTTTAACCTATATAGATGAAAAACATTGGGAACAAGCCATCAAGCAATTAGAAAATGCAATGCGCATCCATCGCAATGTACCGGAGTACAACCTGGCTATGGGCGAGTGCAAAATGAACTTAGATCATTATAAAGAAGCCATTCAGTATTTTAGCTTGGTGGTAAAACAAAGACCGCGCAATGTAAACGGCTGGGAAGCTTTAATAAAATGTTTGTATCAAAAAGAGCTGTTTGAAGAAGCTTGTACGCAATGCCTTGCAGCCTTGCAGGCAACTGACGGCAAACCTGTTTTTTTGTTTTATTATACTGCCGCACTTATTGGTGCCGGCAAATGGAAAGAAGCCCTGCTGCAACTGGAACATGCAATGGAAAGCGCCCCGAAATTGCTGAAAAAATTTGTGGAACTGAATCCCGCTGTTTTGCAAAACAACCAGGTAGTTGATATAATTGCAAGGCATAAGAAGAGTAAGAAAAATTAATAGCTGAATCGGGATTTGGGTAGGTTTTACGATTAAAGAGATTAAAGAAAATAAAGCAAAATGGTTCCGGACCCTTTAAAAAGTTTGGAACCATTTTGTACATAGATATTATTCTTTGTGCAATTTCTATTCTTCCTGTCGTGGTGGTTCAAAATAAATCCTTACCGTTTGATAAAAATATTTGTTGTGCATAGCGGCACTTTGTGCAGCTTCGGAAGCATAACTGTACAAACCAAACAACCCAGCCATATTACCTTTATTAATAGCAATTTCTAACAGCCCCGATGCATTAAACCACGCCAGCTTTTCGCCCGGCGATACCGCAGCATAATTTTCGCTGAGCGAACTAATGATTTCACCCCGCATAAATTCTATTTTAAAATCACGCCCTTTACGGTGCTCTTCAAATTCTTCGCGGGTGATATTGACCACCACGTTCTCAAAATGGTCAATAAAAATTATCTGTCCTTCTATCCAGTTGGTGCCTATGGTGGAGCGCAGCGGATATTTTTCTATAATATTATTTACCGGCTGCCCCAGCTCTGTTATACTGCTTCCGTTCAACAGCTTACCTATGGTGCTGGCTATAGTTTGTGTGTAATGTAATGTACCAATGTTGCTTTCTGTGTGTACTTCCACCGCATACACTTTCTCCGGCTTAGCACCGGTTATCATGGTAAGAACGCCGTTATCGGGACAAATGATGTATTGGTTGTTATGCTCTGCAAAAAGCACTTTGTCCGGCGATGCTTCAAACAAATTAATAATAAGTATGTGCAGTGTACCGGGTGGAAAATATTTATATGCATTGCTGCAGATGTAAGCCGTTTGCTGATAGTTGGATGGCGATAAAGTATGGGTAATATCAATGATGTTCAACGCCGGATTGGCTGTTAATAATTGTCCTTTGATAGCACCGGAAAGATAATCGTTGGTGCCAATATCTGTAGATAAAGTAGCAATAGGCATACACATTCAAGGGCTGCAAGATAAAACAGCTTATTTGGCCAGCTTTCCGTTTTTAAAAAAGAAGTTATAAACAAGTTTATCTGCCAGCGCCGGAAAATATTTATTTATTAAGACTGTTTGCACGCCATTGGCAGTAAGCACCAGCGTGCGTTTTCTTTTTTCAATAGCTTTTAAAATATGTGTTGAACATTCTTCTGCACTCATTAGCTTCGATTCATCGAGCGGCGACTCGCCCTGCGGTTCTGCATCTTTATTGAGGGCTACATTGCGTATGTTGGAAGCCGTAAAGCCGGGGCACACCCACATTACATGTACACCGGTATGCAGGAGTTCGGTGCGCAATGCTTCGAGCCAGCCATTAAGTGCAAACTTAGATGCCGAATAACCCGACCGTCCCGGCAAGCCGCGGAAACCTGCGATAGACGAAACGCCTACAATGGTGCCTTTTTGTGCTGTAATATATGGCAGCGCGTACTTGGTACAATATACAGCACCCCAAAAGTTTACATCCATCAGCCGGCGCAACGTATCAAGGTCTGTTTCGGCAAACATGGCACGCATGGAGATGCCTGCATTGTTGATGAGAATATCTATCCGGTTATATACTTTAAGGGTATCGCTAATAAAGCTTTTGCATTCCAGCTCGCTGCTCACATCAGTCTTCTTAATAAACAGCGGCTTGCCAGCACAATGCGTTTGCAACTGATACAGCTTATCAAAATTTCTACCACAGGTAGATACCTTGGCGCCCAGTTTCAGCAACTCTTCTACCAGCGCCCTGCCAATGCCTTCGGAGCCACCTGTAACAACCACTACTTTATCTGTAAAGTACGACATATCCCTCTGCAATTAAGGGCTCAAAAATAAGCATTCAAAAATGTTTATAGCATAAAAGCATAAACATGCAGGAAATTGTAAGTAAAAAATTTGGCCTGCATTTTTATTCTATTATTTTTGCACTCCCAAAAAACGGGTGATTGATCTCGTAGCTCAGTTGGTAGAGCACAACACTTTTAATGTTGGGGCCCTGGGTTCGAGTCCCAGCGGGATCACTTATATTAAATTAGACCGTTGATTTTCAACGGTCTTTTTATTTGGTTGAATTTTTAGTCGAACTAACCCTGATATACGCTTGATTACTGTGCACTACTTTACAAAAAGCAACAAGTCCTTACAAATTTACTAATTTCAATCTAAAGTGTCTACATCTTGCCTTTAAATAGCACCACCATACATTTTAAATCACATTATTATTTGAAGTTTGGCATATAATGAAATAGTTCTATTTGGTTAAGGCAAAGGATTTTACGACCGTCTTTTACTAACTGAGCTTACGCTATACAATGCACAATAAGTTTGTATTAGGCAGATAAGGTGATGTGATTTGGTGGATTTGTATACTGATTATTTGCTATCGAGTTGCGGAGGTGTAACTGCAACGGACATGTCAGCAGCATTAGATTATCGTGCCGGCACATATTACCTGACCAGTAGCGATTTGGGGTTATTGTTTGAGCAGATCACTGCAATCAACCAAAGTAGGTGGAAAGTAGAGGAGAATCACAAATCCACAAAAAGCAATGCTGCCTTTCAAAAATCACCTGCCAGAACACTCTTGACACAACAAAAACATTTTATTGCCTCCATTCTGGCGTATGAAAAACTGGAAAGCTTAAAGGTGAAAAAAGCTTCAAATCATTTTGCACTCAAATCCCGGACTTAGACCAATGCAACTAAAGCTGCCTGGATAACACTTCAGAAATTGCAAGATGTAAAAGCTGCCTGTTATTGTGCATTTCTAAGCGTTACATCAGTTATTTAATTTTTTGCATCCAATTTGGTTTGTAAAAGTATAATAGAGGCTAATTGCAACTCTTTTTAGCATTTGTATCTATTAGTCGCTGTATGTCATTCCAGAGGAAGTACACATTCCTTCTTATACGAAAAGGTTTTAAGTCATTATGCTTAATCCAATCGTAAATCGTTGGTCTGGATACCTGAAAGAATTGGCAAACTTCACTCATCTTCAACAGCGGTTTATAGGTTAACCCTTCCACTCTTGTAACATCTGCCTCTGAAACTTTGTTGTTTTTGACTTTATTTACTTCCTCTCTAATAATTGACCGTATTTGATTCCAAAATTCTTCGGGCTCATACGGAAACAACATAGGTGTGGTATTTCCATTACTCATATCAATCTCATTGTCGAACTCACAGGAATGTTCTCTAATCTATTTATAGGATCTAAGGCGATGTAAAAATAGATTGAAGTATGTGAAAGCTATATCGTAAAATGACAAGAACTTTAGTTGGAAAATTACAAGACTTTAACTCGCGTATTTATTTTCATCTTACTAAGATAGGATTCATCAATGTTAAGTTAACTGGCTATGTATTTAGCCGGAAACATTTTTCCTCTTGAATACCTCTAATAACGTATAATTCCGCTCCTTGATAACCAGAAATCTCTTCTTAAAAGCTTGAAGATTACAAGTCCCATTATCCAGGATAATCTCTGATAATCTTGCACTTTTTCTTTAAGCATATAAAGTAACTAATTGATCGTCCTTGCCTCTTCTGAATTGCCCTTTGCACGAGCAGCTACTTTTTACCAGCCCTTCAAGGAAGTATAACGCTGCACATTTTTGCTCATATCTTTCTCCTTTGACGGTAGCACTCAGGTAAATAGGCGTAAGTCCATCTTCTCTTTTTGAAGTATTCTGAATAGCCGGGCGATTTCATAACCTGCTACTGTCATTAATAAGTGTTTGAATGAATGGCCACTAATGGTATTGCCTAAGAGGTGGTAGATTTCTTTATCGTAGATTTCTGTAAGTTTTCCAAGGCTAAAAAACAGAAACATCCAAACTATTTCTCTGGTGTAATCGCTGAAGATTTATTCATCCATAGAATAAGTGGTATGGCAATCAAAGGAAAGAATTGCACCATACCATACCAGCGCAAATCCCCTTTTCCTGCCTGCTCTGTTATTATCCAATATATAACAGATAGCACACCCACCATATTCAGAATGATAAAAGCCAAAAATCCTTTTTGAGGATGCACTCTATCGTAAATAATAAAACTGAACAAAGACATAATTATTATGGATATAGGAATGCGGTCAAAAACCAAAGAATTGATTTTGGGGTGAAGGTGATAATATCCGCTTCCAAATGCCAAAAATAGGAATCCAAGGAAGATAGTAAGACAAATAATCCTCAGTCTTTTTTCAATTACTTTTCTGGCGATACTTAATCCTAAAATTCCTACAACTACAAAAGGGAGATTTGTTATTACGTTTAAACAATTAGAAATGCCCAAATATGTTCGGTTGTCAGCAAAGTGGTGATACGACGGGTCTTGTGCAATCGGTCCATGAACGAGTAAACCTATAGTAATTAGCAGCGCTATAGCTGGAAGAATGTAGCTTTTTTTTATCTTCATGTTAGTTAAATAGGCATTATAAAATGTACCCAACTTGAATATCAAAAACTTACTTATACTCACTTAGGCTATAATATTACGTTATGCAATAGAAAAAATTAAACTTCTGTCTTTCCTATAGGTTGATAAGAAGGTTTATATATGATGTAAGAGCAACTCTCAAGTTCTTTTAGACACTTATGAAAGTAGTTTTTGCATTAATCTTTGACAGCAGCATTATTTCTTTACGCTTAACTATTATTGGATTAATAAATTTACCTCGTTACCAAAGTTGGTACAGAACGGCATAAATACAAAGATGAGGCATCTTAATCCTTTCATCTGTGGCAAGATGCTTAAAAGGAATACCCCAATTATTCATCAGAAAAGTATTTTAGAGCCATCAACGACTTTGAATTTTTAAACTAAAGCAAAAAGATTTTACTACCCTCAAAACGGTTAAAGGAGGGAACATACTTTATAAACCCATATTCATGGAGCTGACGGATATTTTTATGATAGGTTCCCTCACAGGATATTTTTGCCAGATTCATTAATTCCTTTTTAGGCGCAATTAAGGGATTAACAAAGTCATGTTCTTTAGCATATTGTATTATAGCAACAAATAAACTAATATGCGATGGAGCAATGCGGGGATCATTGCGAACGTTGCTTATAAATACTCCCATCCTACTGTCCATACCTAATTCAGAAGTTGCCATGTCAATCATTATATTGTTCTCAAAATTCTTTTTAGATCTTCTTGCTTATAGTATACCAACAACATCTTTTGAAATAAGGTTTCCGGTAATACGTAATGATTGTATTTTTCCGTTAGAACAATTTATCAGCTTTCACACTTAACTTGTTTTTAGAAATCCAGTTGATTCATTGCCGGGTTGCCTATTCTGATCGAGAAGCTCTTTTAAGTCTTTTAGGAATAGAGTTCTGAAATTTTGAAAATCTTTCCATGTAACAATCTGCACCGCCATACAACATCATTTATTTGCTTGACATATACTATTTTCACTTCTGGACACTACGTTGCTTTTTAGACTTCTTCGACGCCTTGTCTCCCTCCTGTTTCATTGCTTTTGTTTCCTTTTGGGTCACTTTTTGTATCTGCTCTGGCTTTTGTTCCTGTTTGACTGCCTGTTCCTGATTTTGAAACAGATCTTTCAAAGAAATCCGCTGACCGGATTGATTATATGCGGAAAGTGTTTTAAATGCTACATTCGGAGTTATAAAGAGCTTTTCTTCCTTTCCTGCAATCTCAAATGTTGCAGCCTGCAGATTACCTCTTTCCAATGATTTAATTAATTGTTGTTTGCTCTGGACATCAGTTAAATCTTTAATCGGATATTTAGCTAACACTTTTTCTAAGTCATACCCAAAGTTTTGATGATACTGCTTTATTTCATAATTGCCATTCTGAGTGGTGCTTTTGAAATCCAATTGCAACCAGGCTCCATATTTCTTATCTTGTTTATTGGTCAATGTTTTATGAACAGCACGACCTTCGAGCAAATTATAACCTTCTTTTAGTGTGATGGAACTGCCTTTATTGATGTAGAACATTTGCCTTGCTTTGAGTTCCTGCTTATCGTTTAGCAACTGCAAATCATAGCGATTGAAGAAATACATATCAGAATCAGCCCCTTTTTTGAAATGTAATGTTGCAATCACATCATCTTTTCCGAAGGTTTTCTTTTGTGCCAATTGAAACTCGGGTGTTCCCTGAGACATTTTGTTTGCCAGATCTGCATTGAACGTTTCACCAAAACCGGTGTTCTTTAGTTGTTCTTTCAGGTATTCATAATTCTTCTCGTTCATAACATTGTTTTTATTAAGTTTTAGATATGTAATCTTATAAGGCTTTTATTTTTTGCAGCGTTTTATAGTGGACAGGAAGTGTAAGCAAACGA
>Ga0068629_1000006_pt1 | contig 28576 bp, 29 predicted proteins | sample InSIn3gowninarea_FD_77432 | JGI IMG/M metagenome (GOLD analysis project Ga0068629, IMG submission 77432) | Clean room microbial communities from NASA Spacecraft Assembly Facility at Jet Propulsion Laboratory, Pasadena, California, USA -... ...
ATGACAGAATCCGTTCGAATCACCAAAGCAGCAGATGTTAGGACAGGTCATGGACAGACTGTAAGTATGATTTCGAAAGCTAACAAGTACTCGGCATCTCCCCCAATCTAACCTCATCAATAGGAGGGCATGATCCGTCAAACCGCCATCGTCGACATCATACCCTCACAACAAATCTGCGGAACCTTGATGCGCGCACAACCTCATTCTAGTTCGGCTGTCCACCACCACGGTAGTCAAGATACGATAGTCTACGCCGTATCTGGTCATGGCCAGATTGTTTCAGATGGGGGTAAGCAGGTCGATAAGCTGGCGCCAGGGGACTGGGCTTTGATCCCTAAGGGGCGGGAGCATCAGGAAGCGAACGATCAAGATGAGGAGTGTGTCTGGGTCATTTGTAGGGCTCCGGCGGGTATCCCTGAGGTTTGTGCTCCTTCTTAGGAAACCTGCATTGGACAAGCTGCTGATGAATATAGGTTGTGAATCTTGATGGGTGGAATGGGAAGGAGGTGAAGTCGTAGCCCGGGGATGCAATTTATGAGATATAGGTAGCAAGGACGTACAAGGCAACACTGAGATTGTTGACAATATGTAGCTTTGCTGGGATAAAGTATGCCCTGTTATGGTACCTACCCTAACTAGGTACTTTCCTTGACGACCTGGTGCAAGACTTTTTCGTACTCCTCAATCTCCTTGGCACCTTCCAACGTAAAGTCTCTCCTCTTACCTTCGACGATGATGTACGGTACTGCATCAATGCCATTTCCTTTTTGTTCTTGCAAGGCCAGTTTCGTGTCCATGACTCCCTCATTGCGATCATCGATAAAAGCTTTGGCATCGGCTTCTGAGATACCCGCGTCAGCTGCAGCTTTCAGCAGCGTCTCATTGCTGGAAGGGTGTTTCTCGTTCTCAAAATACTGTGAGTATAGTGCTAGCACTGTCAGCACTTTTGGTCAACACGACACTATGGCATACCTACAATTGATGAGCTTATCGGCAACCTTAGGTCCTTTCTCCTCCTGAAAATGCTGTATCACTCTGTGAGCGTCGAAGGTATTCGCGACGGTGCCATGAAACTTGAACTTAATATCCACCCCGGCTCCGTATGCCTTCATCAATGTCTCATACATCTTCATCTTCTCCTCGGAGTCGCCATAGCGGGATTTGCGATACCATTCATACTTGTCTTCACCCTCTGTGGATGCTTCGGGATATAGTTGATAAGGCAAGTACTTGACCGTGAAGTTTACCCTTTTGGCGTCTTCGGATTCTCGAAATCGTTCGAGAGCTGTAAGCCTCCGTCAACCTCAGCCCTACAATTCATACATGCGAGTTGAATTTTGGAAACCATCCTTTGCTGGACGGTACACGCGAGATCCCTTACCTTCATCAAGTCGCTAACTCGATCGCCACACATCAGCACAGAGCCTTCCCGAAGTGACAGTTCTCTTGGCAAGACAAACAACAGCGTACCTTCTTCGCTAAGTATGTCCAAGCTGGAGAATAGCTAGTCAGCTGTCTTTCTGGTCAACGTCATACTCGTTCCCTTGCTTGAGCTTACGGCATATCGTGTCCAACGTGAACGATATCTGGCTGTCATATGATGTCATGTTCACCGATTCACGTCTGGGTGTGCTTGTAACGCTCGTTGGTGTTACAGGCGATGCTGGTTAGCAGTGTTACCGGTCACACAAGTCGTGGCTGGGCAGCAAGGACTCCCTCGGGCAACAGTCAACCACGTTCTGGTCAGGTCGATAATGTCTTAGAACGTCTGCTTTGACAGAGTGATCCGGTCCGTTGACAGAAGTAACTGCTGTACCTCGACGACAACAAGGCAAGGATGTTGTGCTTCATGCCATTCGAGCGATGCGGAGACGTTGCGGGTAACTCCAATGACCTCAACAGAGAGACAAATCCAACAAGCAAACTCAAAGCTTCACCGCAGTCGAAAATTCGCTTTCGTACCCCTTGAGCACGTATGACCAATGCAGAGTCGCGGTTATGCAACCTCCTTTGAACATGATCGGGAACAATTGAGGACTTAATGGTGCAAGCACCAAGCATGAAAGTCGGAAGCACATCAATATCACAAAGCTGTCAGTATCCATAGTCGAATGACTGACAAGACGACCCGAGCTTGACCGACCAGTGTACCAGGATTATTGTCCTCGAAGCTCAAAGTGTGCAAGGCAATCCAGGAGAAATGCGGTGGAAAGGGATGGGTCTGCATGGCGTGTTTCAGCGGCTAACGCCCTCCGATCTGATCGCTGATTGGCTATCCCGCGTTTCACCATACGGCGAATTATCCATTGTCCACTGCGATTCTACTTCTCTCAGGAAAATGTCTGCACGATTTCAGAGAGACAACTCCATAACACACATGTGCAGGTCACTGTGTTCAGTAATCCGCTGAGAGGAAAAAGCGGTGGTGGAGTATGCCATTGATCCCACATTCGGCTGGAGCTCGTCCTCTCCCTGTTGACATGATCCACCTCAGACCCAATACTGCTTTTTACAAGCGGAATATTCAGTCACCTATGTTGACAGCCCCTGACAGCTCGCATGGTACGGGTCATACTAAGTCCAGAATCGTGTTCGGTTGGGATGCAACATCAGAAGCAGTATCACAACTATGGTGAGTTTATGGTATATAGATCGGTCCTGTTTCCAACTTCTGCCTCGCTCCTCATTAACCTAGACACTTCTGTCATTCCCGTGGTTGCACTCATTACCACACACATTCGCTTGCAGCTCTACAAATACTAGAGCATTATCACTCTCTTCAACCAATCCCGCACCAACTTTACGTGCTTACCACATTTGGACTCTATCCATACCTGACAAACATACCACACAAAATGAAGACTACACTTCTCTTCGCTGCCTCTCTCAGCACTGCCATTGCAGCTCCCCAGTGGGGAAACTGGGGACAATCTGAAGGCTCAGCAACGCAGCCACAGCAGCAGCAGCAAACCGGTGACAACTGGGGTAGCTGGGGCAAGTCTGGTGGTCAATCCCAAGCAACTGGAGGTACTGCCGGCTCAAACAAGGAGACTGGCGGATGGGGAAGCTGGTCAGCGCCATTGACAAGCACCGTCCCTTCCACACCTTCCACACCTTCCAAATCAACAGGTACTGTCCCAACAGTACCTGTAGTGGCAACTACATCCTCAACGAAGCCCGTTATTGTTTCGTCATCCTCCGAGAATTGGGGAGTGTGGTCGAGCACAACAGAGTCTGTAAAGGCTAGCACAACCTCAACAAAGCCTGTTGTCGTTTCTTCGTCATCTGAAACCTGGGGTGTATGGACATCGACTCAGCCTGTAAAGCCTACTACTTCCTCGACTCAACCGGCAATGCCTACTACATCTTCGACAAAACCTGTCGTCGTTTCATCATCCTCCGAGAACTGGGGAATTTGGTCGACTACACAATCCGCAAAAGTTAGTACAACCTCGACGAAGCCTGTTGTGGTCTCATCCTCGTCTGAAAACTGGGGTGTCTGGTCCTCGAGTCAGTCTGTGAAGCCTACTACGTCTTCGACAAAACCTGTTGTCGTTTCATCATCTTCCGAGACCTGGGGTGTATGGACGAGTACACAGCCTGTAAAACCTACCACGTCTACAACTCAGCCAGTCAAGCCTACCACTTCTTCAACGAAGCCTGTGGTCGTCTCGTCGACCTCCGAGAACTGGGGTGTATGGTCGAGCACACAATCCGCAAAGGTCAGCACCACAAGTTCGAAGCCAGTAACTGTCATCAGCACATCCTCTGCTGAAAGCTGGGGTCCTTGGTCGTCTTCAAGCTCTGTTTCTACCTCTCCTGCGCAGACCACGAGCAGTAAACCTGTGAGTGTCAGCAGCTCCTCGGAAGGATGGGGTCAATGGTCTTCAAGCTCGGTTTCTTCCTCGTCATCATCAAAGATTACCACTGCATCGACAACCCCAGTGAAGGAGACGACAACCGTGCCCGCCACCTCATCAGCATCGCAGTCTTCGTGGGCTGTATGGACATCACCTTCAGTTCCGGCCTCATCAGTCACAAGCTCTGTCCCATCGTCCCCTGTTGCCGCGTCAAGCTCAACTACATGGGGCGTGTGGACTACGTCTTCGGTTCCGGCAGTACCTCAGGTCTCTTCTTCATCTGTGCCAGCTGCCACGCCTGTAGAGGCATCATCCTCTGTCTCATGGGCAGAATGGAGTTCCAGCCAGGTTTCGACCCCTGTGGCAACCACTCCTACTCCTGTCACTACTTCTAAGCCAGTGACCACACCTCTTGCAACATCCTCAAAGCCTGCGATCGCTACCTTCTCCGGCGCCGCAATGCCAACTGCGAAGTGTGACTCGTCTCTGCTCGCAGGTGTTGCTTTCATCATCGCCGCTGTGGCTCTATGAGCTCAAATACAAGGCGGTGTTTGTCCTGAGCCGGGAACAGTTTTCTCCCAACGATTCTTTCTTATTAGAGATTCTTGTTCAACAATTTTTGTGTGGTTTTGAAAAAAGGTAATCCATAATGGCAATTTAGGTATACCTTAATATGCGTATTATGGATGGATACAGAGCGATATTTTCATCTTCTTACACTCGTTATGACTACTATGATGAAACGAATACCATTGGCTTAATGCCACTACGACGAGCAGCTGCTCAAACAATGGAAGCGAATAGCTTCTAAAATGTTCGATGCTCGATGAAGCATTAGAAGAACATCTGTGATATAGTACAAAAATCAATACAAATGTATACATACACCTATATCTCCTATTGCCTTTTCCTTGTTCTCCCAGACCTACACCACTCAGTACATACGTACCGTAGTTGTCCAGTCACAACCATGAGTGTACATTTGAGAACGAAGTCTAGAATCTTGCTTGCAGGGTACTCGGTACAGTACAAAACCTGATGTAATCCTTGCACATGTGATGCTTATCGAGATACATCACTGGAGTCGGAAGTATCCAAATGCACAATCGAAGAATCTGAAACTGGAATACCCCTGAGCGAAGCGAAGCCTGAAAAATGGGACCGCGGAATGTTGAATACCTGTCCAAGGCAGAAACAAATGCCAAGATTCACGAACAATTTTGTGCGAACAACCTTTCCCAAATAGGCACAAACTGCGCTTCACCATCTCAAAATTCCATCTTCACGATAGTAATTAACTTGTTGAATTCAACACAGGCGCAGGATATACACTTCTTTGCGACCGCTCCGTCTTTTCTCACAACTCATCCCAAATACAATACAACCAACACAAAATGGCACCATCACGACCTGTCGCGCCAAAAGCGGTATGTCTACAGCCTACGCAACCTTCCACTTCTCAACGGACGCAAAGATGAAAAGGTCATTTCATACATGAAGAGTGGGATTTAAAGAACCACATCCCAAAAAACTGCTTTGCTGTTCACGCCTTGCTCTCTGTAGCAGGCACATCACCACACTCACCAATTCATCCAAAGAAATATCCATGTGAACAGTAGGCTAAGAATATTTCTATACAGAACGCCGGCGCTCAACGAGGCAAAGCCCAGAAGGGAAAGGTTACTAAGAAGGTACGTACACCCACACACCTCTTTTTCCTCCTCAAGAAAAGAGGTAGACAGAAGGAAAAGTATTAACAACATGGCGTCTCGCAGTACACAATCAACTGCTCCCAGCCCGTCTCAGACAAGATCTTCGACCTAAGCGCCTTCGAGAAGTTCCTGCACGACAAGATCAAGATCGAGGGCCGAACCGGTAACCTCGGTGAACAGATCTCCATCTCTCAGGCTGGAGACGGCAAGATTGAGGTTGTGGCTCACATCCCTTTTTCTGGTCGGTATCTTAAGTACCTGTGAGTAACCACCACCACCCTGCTGTTCACTTTGCTTGGCAAGAAAGAATGAAGTGTCTGGTTCAGTTGAGTGCGGTGCTAATTGTGGTTGTGTTACAGGACGAAGAAGTTCCTCAAGAAGCAGCAGCTCCGTGACTGGCTTCGAGTTGTGTCGACGAGTAAAGGCGTGTATGAGCTAAGGTTCTTCAATGTCGTTAATGACGAGGGTGATGAGGATGATGAGTAGATGTGTGTTGGACTGAGTTATCAAATACGATTTGTCCACTAGTGAAGGAGTACCGACTTTTCCTAAGCCGTGGTTTATGACCACTGAGCCGTTGGTTGGAGTGGTGCGAAGCATGGATCGTCATTGCTGTAGACGTCGCTTACTTTACGTGCTGTCATGCCATGCACTAGGAATGGTGGCACGGCGGTGATCGAGAGATGCTGGTATCTGCGGAGGAGATATGTCTGTCAGCTCAGCTCAAGATTCTCCTTTCTCTCAACGACAACCACGTTCTACGCTGTTTGAAGAGGTAGATGACAACCAATGAAAAGATTACTTCGTCTAGACACTGCCCCAAGGTTTCCTCTTGAAAATCGTGTAGTCCTGCTACTGTAATACTTTGATGCAGCGCATATAGACTATTACGCTTCACGGCATGGCAACATGCCTGCCCACCACCCATCCATATCTAGGTAACCACCTCTAGTATCCCAAGCAAGGAACTGCCCGACTCACCCCATGCACACACCCAAACCAAGGACTTTCCTTTACGCATCCCTATCCGCATCCACGCTTCCAACACAATCCTATATCCTCCGATACAAATGCAACTGATACCTCATACTCTCCAACTCTACCGCATACCTCAATTCCCTCCTCCTCTCAATACGATACCACACCGAGTCCTCCCCTTCCACCTTCATCCACTTTGCCTGTTCTCCTGTGCCCGCCACACTCAGTAACGTGTGGTCAAGGAGCCATTTCATTGGATACTTCTTCTTCGTCGTCTTCTCCGTATCAACGGACACATCATTTGCAGGGTTCTTAGAGGATCCGAGTTGGATCTCAGAGTAGCTCCCCGGACTATCGACGACGAGGAGGTGGCTATGCCGCGACATGAGGTCGGTCAGTTTGAGGAGGAAGGAAGTTGTTTTGGGGAGGGAGGTGGTGAAGAGTTCGTTTAGGGTGAACATTATTGTGCAGAGGGTTGTGTTTTGTATTGTTTGCTGTATGGCATCATTGTCGTCCCAGGTTAGGACGTCTTGGTGGATGAAGGTGATTGTTGGTTTTGAGGGGTCGGGGAGGAGGGGGTTGTTTTCGGGGCGGGCTTTTGCTGCTTCACTGGCGTAGGAGGAGAGGGGGGGTGGTGTGGAGAGGGCGGAGGAGAGATTTGTGATTGGTGTGCTCCAGTTGGCGATGTCGATGGCGGTGATTTGGAGGGGAGTTTTGAAATTAAAGTGTTTTTGGGCGGCGGCGAGGGCTATGATTTCTGCGCCGGCGCCGCCGCCTATGCATATTACTTTTGTTGATGGGGAGTCTGAGGCGACATTGTTTGAGATGTTCTGGCTGATACTCGGCTTCTGATTGGGTTCAGTGTTTTCCGGTATTGTTGTCGTATTGCAGTTGTCAAGGAGAAATCTTCTGCTAGGATGAGTTAAGATATGTGAGTAGCCGAGAGCACGAGCAGCGCTCCATCGAAGGGCATAAGCTTGTAGATACGAGGGTTGGCCAAATGCAGAAGAAAAGTCACGGTTGAAAAGATGGCCTTTTACCTCTTGCGTTGCTTGCTTGAGCTGCTCGGTCTCGCCAGCGATTGGAAATGCAATTGTGAATGTGTTGAGAATGACTTGCTGAAGCTCGAGGGGGAGGGCATGAAGCGTGGAAGGCATAGCAGATTCATCTCCACTTTCATGTCCACCATCGAGCTGCTGCTGTCTTTTTGTCGATCGTGCATTTCGTTGAGCCTTGCTTTTACTTGGAGGAGCCATATTCACGACACAGAAAGTGAAAATCAGAAATTTTTACTGTCGTACGACGACGGGATAGTCTCTTCGGAACTTTCAACCTTGATCCGATGTCTGGTGAACTTTTTTCTGGGTTTTGTACGCACTCGGAATTATGTCGAAAATGTTGTACAACATTCACTTGTCTCACGACTTGGAATGAGGATACAATGTTGACATAAGACAAGTGTTTAGCATCTTTAGATTTTCAGTGATCAATCAGAGTTTGACGTACAAAACCACGAACGATCTGCGCAACGTGGACGTTACTACTTGACAGCAAGCCTGCTCGTTACCAGTAGCAACTAGCACAAGATGCTCTCGGTTCGTTGGCCAGTGACCTTTCTAGTTGTGAAGACTTCCCCTTCCCTACTGACTCAAAGAGCTGCAGTATGTGTAAAGGCTGATGAATAGTGAGAAGTGTCATCGGTTGGTCGTCTGGCTAGGATTAGCGACCAGCAGATGGTGTCGTCGCGGCCGATTGCTGGTGTCCCGTGACTCAAAAGTCGTATTGCATACCAAACCAATAACGTAACTAGTTTGGTATACTGTAGTCTCGATTGCTCACGAACATGGACAAGGATTTTTAGTGGACCACTGGCGCATTCAAGTGGGCATTGGTATCTTGCTTCGTACTTGTACGGTACAATGTTCCTTGGCTTATCCAATGGTCATGCCTACTACAGTTTTCCTGATCAGGTTCATGGGTCTGCCTTGTTATTCACGTCGTCTAGGACACAGCGGTGTGGATCATGGGTCGATGAGGGAGGAAGTAGAACCCTATACCTGCCAGTAGGTGATAACGTTATTGCGCTTGAGCGTTCAGAAATCGATCCTGGTGGAGAAGGCGTTAAGAAAATGGACTGTCGTGTCACTGCTGGTGGACGAATCCAGGTTTTTACAGCTGCAAAACTCCTCAACTGCAGCGGGAGTTCTCGTAAACACTGCACTGGCAACGCCAAGTAAAGTGAGTTTGGAGTGATCTGGCATTGAAACAATGGTTCTTCCCAGGAGTCAAAATGAAGTTGACTGGCCAGTCCGGGGCTAGTCGAGGCCGCATCATGCATCCTGCATGATAAGCGTGCACTAGCGACTACTTGCATTATCGAAGGGGGGGGTCAGAAGGACACATGTTTTTCTGCCCATGTACCTACATGTACATGTGGTATGCCAGAGAGGAGAAAACAGCTTTTATGTTTTCCGTATGATATCAATATCGAATAATGATGACGACCAAACACGGATGTCGACGGCCACTACCAAAGAGAAATTCGCAATCTCTAGATAGGCTGAAGAATCTTGATAAGTGAGTGCAGATCTAGTTCAAAGCCAGCGAATGCTCCGTGCCAAAGGTATTTGCCGAAGTTTGGCATTTGACAGCAACTTATCGATCCGAAGGGCCTTCATTTGACATTTCCGGAGCACAGACCGTCCTTGACACTGCATCGACGAGGGGATAAATTTATCGTTTTGCGGGTGAATTATGCTGTTCAAGTTGATGAACGCAGTGTTTGTGTTGCATCTCTGATGATGGTTGACTTTCGTGCCTGGGCAAGTCAATTCCTAGCGTAGCCGATAAAGGTTCAGGGCGTGCTCAAGCTTCAACTATGAATGCCATTAAGCCTAAACAAGTCAGGATAAATGCCACTAGATAGACAAGCGCAGGCCGGCCAGTTGATTGACCATCTGCGGTTCCGCTTCTGCGCACGCGGCTTGGGGCTTGTGCAGCTGAATTGAAAGGTCACAGGAACAAGTGCAGGCCGTAACTTGGGGCATGCCCCGAATCGTTCTTGGTACCTGGCCTGGTCCGCTGCTGGCACTTTGGCCTCACCACGCATCTTTCATACTACCCGTCTTCTTCTCTCCCACCTCTCGTCATCTCTAAACCACCTTCTATACCAGTCATCTGGTCAAAGTCCTTCTCGTCGCACAAGTCGCTATTTGGCTCCTGTTCTGAAGAGCGATCGCTTGGTAGATCTCTCTTCCAGGTAGCCGTCCGCTCCTTCACTTCACGACCCCGACGAGTTGGACCTACGATCTCTACACCACAAAACCTCGCACTCGACAATCTACCTATCGACTTCAGAACATTCATCGCACGTTTCGTAACCTGGTGGTTAGCAATTTTTGTTCGCGACGATTCGATCCCTTCCAGAGTGGTTGATCCACAACTTCAAATGGTCATCAAAAATTGAAGGATAAGAGCCACTGCACCATAGGGCACAACACTCGACAGTGAAAAACTGTGACATGGCTTCACTGTCACTGCCGTCGCCTCCCGCAAATTTCGATGTTTTCACTAGTAATAGCCCTCCTCGACATGCCCGCAAGCATTCTCGAAATCCGACTGCAGCCGCTCCACTTCCCTCATTCACCTTCAATCCTGGTGCTCCGACGGACGAGAACAAGATAAAGCATGACGACGAGGAGAATATAGCGCAGATGGACTCAGTTGCGACCGGCCATATGAGAAAACTCTCGAGGCCGGCACCATTGCCAGAGTTCAAGTTTAATCCTGGTGCTGACATTCCAATCGTTCGAACTCCTAGTCCTACCCATCCTGTTCTGGAGGAGATGGCCCTCAATCAGCAACGAGTCAGCAGATCTGCTCGACCTGCGCCACTACCAGTTTTCACCTTCAATCCTGATGCTCCATCGGGACATCTGTCAACGAGTCCAAATAAGACCGATACAGAAATGGACGGCGGAAAAGCGGGTGGACATAAACGAGCAGGTAGTGAATTTGTCGGTGGTGCACCGGATAAGCCCAAGTTTGTGACTGCGAGCCCCTCCAAGCATGAAGCCAAACCCAGTGGTCCGCCGGTATCTGCTTCTGGTAGAGGAGGCCATTCTCATCGACGTTCCCAAGCTATTTCAATTTCCGAAATCGATACATCCGATCTCATCAAGCAACATGCCCTTGCTAAGGCACGTGCTCCCTCAGGGCCTACCACACCGAATGAAAGTCAGACCTCGTTTCCACGCGCTAGTCCAGCTCAAAGATTTCCTATCCCTTCTGCCACACGTTCGCCTCCAGGATCACCACAAAGGAGGCGTAGTGCATCAGCAGCCCGGTCCCGTACGGTGGACTTTTCAGAACGAGTTGACGTTATTCCACGGCCCTTGTCAATGATTTCTTCGGAAACTGAGCGAAGTAGTTCTACCATCTGCGGCCATTCAGTCACAAATAGCATCAGCTCAATCGTGAGTCCACCTCCTGCTAGCCCGCTCGAATCTTTGGCACCGATTAGTCCACCAGTCTTTGACCTGACAGCAGCGAAGAGACCTAGCACTGCAGATGCTACGCTGCTCTTTTCTAATGTCAGTGAGGACAAAACTGAAGGCCTTTTGACCATACCCAAAAGACCCTTATCTGCTTGCGAGTCACCTATGGTATCCTCGAGTGGAAGTCCACCCCCCAAGAAGAAACATTTCTGGTCTGCAAACAACAATGATTCAACCCCAACTTCAACTCCAAAACATGAGGAAGCAGATCCTTTCGAGGAGAAGAGCACAGCGGCACCTCCTGTAGAACCAGAACCAGAACCAGTCCGCCCGAAGACTGCTCCGGAGCGACCAAACTACCGACGCCGAAAATACCATACGTGGACATCAGGCATTTTCTCCAAGAAGACAAGACATCGGACATCAAAGGCGAAGTCTCGCAGGTCACCCACACCTCCTTCGCTTCTCAGGCAAGATAGTGATAAGGCCAACGAGATCTTTGATGCCGATGACACCGTTGTGCTCCGTCAAAATCCTTCGATCGACATCCCTAAACAACCTCTAGTGACACCCGTTGTACCACTCCCACTCAACACTCCTTCTTATGCTGATTTGACCAGTCCGGTCATTGATCTTGATGCAGCTTTCGATGCATATGACGGCTCACGGCATTCGGAGGATCAATCAAGAAGCACAACAGCGAAGATTGCCAAGCTGCATAGCAGTGAAAGACGAGGAGTAGTGGATGCTTTTGGCATCAGTCATCGAAGAACGGAGAGTGCTCCATCTATGTCACCGATAAACAGGTCATCACTGTTCAATATGACGCTCCATGGGAGCACTGTGTCACTGAGCGAAGACGTTTTCGACGAGCAAGAAGAAGACAATTTCTTAGCACACGAAAAAGAAGTCAAATCAAACTCTTTCAGCGCTAAGGCTGTAGCGGAAGGAAAGGCCGGCAGCTCCGAAGACGGTCTGGGTTTGGCGAACTTACCAAGTCACGTTGATGGTGTGGTTATCATCGATCCAGAAACAGAAGCTGAAAGCGAAGATATGCGCTCGTCCAAGTCAACCATTGCAGCTCCAGTGTTGGCAGCAGAGGATCTTCCCAAGCGACCTGCTACCTCACCAATGTCGTTTGCGTATCCTAATCCTCAGTCAAATTATGCGTCCTCAACTGAAGGTAGAAATACATCTGCTTCGCTAATCTCGTCGCCAGATGCGGACCATGTCTCCTTTGATATACAATCACGATCTCGCCGCTTGTGTGAGCTAAACATAGAACATGTTCAACCTTCTACCGATGATCTGCCATCACTCAGTGACAGTGTGTCAAGCAGCATGCCACGAGTATCTGGCCCTGGCAACGTTCGACCCTCTTTGGAGCAAAGGTCGCACTCCATGTTTGTGCCTGGATCACCAAAACCTTATGAAGGCTGGAAGAGGAACAGTCTTGCAAGTCTCAATCGCCTTATACCTGGTTCTGCACATGGTAGCAAACTCAAGTTCGAAGCTGTCGTAACGCCAAATGAGGAGAAAACGAAGAAGAAGCCAAGTCGTATCAGCAAGTTAATGCGCTTCTGGCGATCCAAAGAGGCTAAGGTGCCAGAAGAATAAAGATTGGTCTTCTACCCAGCCTCTTGACAACAAACCACATACCTAACGACGTTTTATGAATTGAATCTTGGGGCGTTTTGGTGGATGTTTTTACTACAACGAGCTTCGAGCACATTCTCCAGCATCATGGTTGACTTTTTAGCCTTCGACTCTCACCTCGTTTGCAATTGCAGCGTTTTCACATACATTCAAGCCTTGAGACATGATTATCCTGACTCAGTGGCCACTTTTTTGCAACACACTCGTTATTAGCTTTTCACACTAAAAGCAGCACATTACGCATTTTCGACGGCCGGTTTTATTGAGGCAATTTAAGGTTTTTGTTCACGGGGTCTCCATGATCAGCATGAGAGGAGATACATAGGAGAGGAAGAACCTCGTATGAGAACGAACGCAATGGAGAAGAAGAAGAAGAAGAGATTAGGTATTTTAGCTACTACTATAGTAGATGAGCCAAGAGCTCTTCATAGCTCTTCGTACTAGATCAGGCTGATCTTGGCTCATATCATGACTGGATGAACGTGAATACAATATATCTTGCATTCCGCCCGAACCATATCCATCCATCTATTTAAGTATCTATTTCCTATCTTGCTTCTAGTTCTTGTGTTGTAGTGTCAATCGCCAATGGTTGCAAATATGCTCAATGAGACTGTTACATAAGCGTTGGCCACGGCATCTAACATAGGTATCTACATGTGTCCGTGTGTTCATGTATTTATTCATTCGGTCGTTTGGTTATTCACACTACTCGTACACAACACCACATCACATCACAAATCGAAGCGAAACGAAGCGAAACGAATTAACATGCTTCTTTTATCAGCGCTATATGTACAGTACCCACAGGACGACTTACACCTATATATAGTACGTACTTACACTCATATAACACTTACTCAGTAACGTATATGTACTGTACATATTGACCGACATCCATACCCTGAGTAATAAAATAACATTATTTCCAACACTCCTGCCCTAACCTACTACTCATACTCTATCTGTCCCTTCACTCTTCCACTCATCCTTATAGTTCCCCAAGGAATAACTATGACCACGCTACCAGGCATGGTAATAAACAGAATGAGAGCATAAAGGGGCGGATAAGCAATCGGTCTATTGAGGTAGGATAGGTAGTGAGCTCAGAGACGTTGAAATGTTTGACTGACAGCGTTGGTATTGTACGGTAGAGATTAGTAGTCGGCGAGTAGAGTACCGTAGATGGTAATATGCTTGGTTACTGGGATGAATTATGGGTGGTGCCCTCTGAGTTATGGCCGGGGAGATTGTGTCAGAAAGAGTTAATAGCATAGAATTTGCATATTGAATGATATTGATAAACTTGACTTTTCAAAAAACCGTTTCAACAATTTCTGTTACTCAATGACCATGGATAACAACGATTTTCCCTAACCTGCCAAATAAAATGCGCCATACCAGCATACCTATAACATCAATTGTTTACTCTTTCCGTTAGACGGCCCGTCCTTTTCCATTGGATACGTTTACAAAAGAGTAGCACCAAACATGCTTGAAAGGAAGACGACAGCGCAGACCAGAGGAGCGTAGCTGGACTCGGCTGGTCGATACATGGCCGAAGCAGCGTTTTTAGCAGTAGAAGTAGAGCTGCTGCTACCGCTGGAACCAGTTTTGGTGGCTTGACCACTACCGGCAGACGCGGTACCTGTCGAGGCACCTCCAGCGTTCTGAGAACCAGCACCATTAAGACCTGGACCAGTGCCGGCACCTGAAGTCATGTACGTCTTGGCAGCATCTGGAATAGCCGGAAGCGTGTCATTCATGACCAGCCAGTTGGGGGAAGAATAGGCTGGGCAGCCAGAAGCACCACCAGTGGAATTGTAACCACCGTTACCTGATGGGTTGGTAGTGTTGGCAAAAGCGGTCTTGAGAGTATTGAAATCAGGTCTGAGAGAAACGTTGTTGTTGCTGATAGTGACAAGACCGTACCCGCTGTCTTCGTTGGAGTACTCATAGACAAGACCACCAGAGTAGACACCAGTCATCTCAGTGTTGTACAGAGCCGCGACTTCACCAAAGTCACGAGTGTTTGTGACGCAGCCGTATTCAGAGAGGAAAATAGGCAGTCCGTAACCAGTAAAGTTCTTAACCTTCTGATCCCAACCAGAAGTAGTGAAACTGCTGGGATCACACCAAGAATAGTCGTTGAAAGCGAAAAAGTCGGATCGTTCATCAGAAGTGCCGCAGTTCATGTACTCGGCCATCTCCAATCTGTTCTCTTGAACATCGGCTGCTGAGTAACCGACAGGAATTGTTCGGTAACCACGGTTTCGAATGTACTGTCGGATGTCACGGGTTACAGCCTTGACATATGGAGCAGCAGCTGATGACGCGGGGTCATTGACGACCTCGTTGCCGGAAAAGAAAGCCAAAGTATTGGTGTAGTTCGCAAACTTGTCAACAGTGGCGAAAACACTCTGGAGGTAGGCGGCATTGTAGGATGGATTTGGGTTAGCCCTATTGATGGAATATTTGGGAGTGTTGACGTCCAAAATCAGGTAGATGCCAGCAGCTGCCAGAGCGGTCATGCACTCATCGTGGTTGGCTGTGTTGTCAACAGTGTAGACACGAATAGCATTCAGTCCCAATTGTTGAAAGTATGCGATATCTCTTTTGCAACCTGCAGCGTCGGCAATAGGATCGGCAACATCGGATGAACCACCGGGTTGGTAGTCGACACCTCGGATGTAGAAACGTGAGCTGCCAGCGAAGAAGGCTGTCCTGAAGTTAGTAAAGGTCAGACGGAGAGAGGATGTCTGTTGGCTCACCATTTCCCGAGACTGTAACGGCAGGGAGACTGCTTGCTCGTGGCTCCAGAGCCACGGCGGCAGACAGAGCTGCAAAGGATAGAAGAGCTGCTGAGGTCTTCATGGTGCTAATGCGAGTTGATTCACCAAAGAAACTTGTGGTAGTGACGAGTGTTTGCGTCCAACGACTGAGTTGGGAAATAAGTTGGAAACTTGAACGACCGAAGGGATACCAGTTGAGAAGTGGTTAATTAACAATCACCACAATAGTAGCGATTTGGTGGTAAGAAACTTGAATATAAAAAAACGGCGACTGAAACGAGAGGCAGTCGCACTGATTGTCCAAGTGACAAGAAGAAATCAGCAAACAGGTAGGAACGAGTATCAACCGAGAGGCAAGTAGCAAGTAGGGGCAGGAACGAAAGGAAATAGATGTGAAAGCAACCTTCCGCATCCCAACAGAAGCTGGAGCAAAGGCTGGAGAATGTTCGGTTGTGGCGGACAATGGTGGCCAGCCAGTTCTCGATGCACGTTTGGTGGAGTTTCACTTGTTGCTTCGAGATTCGAGCTTGACCAATAGACGTGAACTTGGTCGGCTACTAAGATTCATCCCTGCCAAGACCGTCGATTACTTTATGATTTGGTTTCAAGATACTTTATGGCGCAGCTCAGCAAAGGCTGATGTTGTTCATGCTCTTTGCAACAATAACGTTCTCTATTCATGCGCGCCCTCAACACATTGTGAGGAATGATATATTCCCTACGGATTGTAACACCTGTTTTTCCGCTCTCCGTCTCTTGCCGTCCGGTATGGATGCCAGAGGGAGCCAAGGTGATGGTGACGAGCCCCGGCTGCTAGTGAGATTGGCGGGCACTAGCCAAGTACTCAGCCACACCCGATCTCAAAGGGGTACTCCAAAAACGGTGCTAGATCACGTTTGCAATCTTAATACGAGTACAGAGAACAGTCTCACTGGAACTGCCTCTGCTTGTGTCACTGGCGGACATTGCTTGATCGAAGCAGCGATTTACTTGGCGAAACGTATTCATTTGCGACGTTACGTATGAAATATGATCGTTCCTGTCGTTGAGCTACCATGTCGTATCTGCATAGAACACCAACAGGAAAGACAGGCATTCTAGCGGCCTATCCCCAGTCCACAGTTCTATGAAGGCTGTCTCAATCAATTACTAGCAAGCTCGCGGAGCACCAAACGCAGAACACTTGTTTGTGATTGAGTCTGATACTCAGACATGCTGTTGCAGGGTCAAGTCTTATCCCTAGAAGAGACAACGCCCTTAGCAGGTTCTGCAATGATCATCTTGCTCTGAACACGGAACTTATGCTCCAAAGTGCCCACGTTATCCAATAAGATGTATAGGCATCGGGGACAGCGGCTCATGCGTGGTTGGCCGCGATGTGATGCTTTCTATACGAAATATGTCGTTGCCAATCAAGGATACAAGGCCGCGGTTGAACACTAACCAGTGCGTGCGCCACTGCTACCATTGGTGGCATCTTGAAAAAGCGATTCTCAGAGATAAAGGCTCGCATGTTTTACGCTCTATCGTGGACCGTTATGCCCACAAGCAAGGGCATACCAAGGAAATTTGGGGTTTCGCCTCCACCAGGACTCAGGCAAAGAGGTCCATGAAGCCGTGGCATTGAACGGGTTGTTGTGCTGCATATCGTTCAACGTTATCTCCGTCCAAGGATGTTCGCAAATCTGTGTCCTTCGTTGGTCGCTGGTGGTTGGTAATGGTATAGATGCTTCGGCCCCCGAGATCAAAGCTTCGATTATCGCCGGTTTTCGATTCGTGCTCTGTGTCACGTTGGGGCTTCAGAACTCGACAATGTCTTCGATACAGGCTAACAAAAGCAGCATAGAGAAACATATTCTTGTATTTGCGGCTCATTGACTGCTTAGGCAGAGATCTGTGCCGGACGTGTAAATTTGACAAGGGTTTCGGTGCAACGACTCTTTGGCATATACTGTAGTTAGACTTGCATGAGATTGGGCAGCAATGTCGATCAGATGTCCATGATATTCCAACTCGAATGTGTTAGATATATGCCGGCCATAACAATAGCCATGAGATTGTTGTTGATCGTGGTTCTTGGTTGTGAGATTGGCCGGCACTGTCCGAATGCCTTGAAACTCACCAGAGTGGACATGATAATTAAGTCTCTTCATGCCACCCGAACACACTGTTGATGATTGCAAAGGTGATTGACTCAATATCCACATTTTAGCACTCCTGTATGTAGGCCGCTGGCACAATTCTCCTCTCACCATTCTTCTCAACATCGGCCCACCCATCACCTGTTCCCATCGATATCAGAACCAATTTTTCGCCTTCCTCCATATCAAACTCGGCAGCTGACTGAGCTGTGTACGGATATAGAGCCTCGCAATGCTTCACTTTTTTGGCTCCTCGACGCGGCGCGACCACTGGTCCTTGTTTTCTGAGAGCGTTTATCGATGTGAGCGACGCCGATGAATTAGAATAGGTGGATGGTGTTCGCTCAGGCCGTGGCCTTGTCGCGAAGCCCGGAACGGACGCGATCTCTTCAAAATAAGCTGTTGGTATAAGTCCTTCTTGGCCATAACCAGCCTTAATCTTGGTCCACCCGCCGTCTGGAAGTGTTAGTTTGATGCCTCTTCAAAATGATAGGCACTTACCATCGGGTTCCAGGATCTCAAATTCTTTGCCTTCAGTGATGGTAACTTCGCTTGCATCTCTTGCTTCGTATGGATATATCATCCTACCTCTTTTTCTTCCTGTGGGTGACGAAAGATCATCTGTAGAAGCACCGACGTAAGCCATAGGTGGTGGCGCAACGATCCGATTGCGGCGCGGAGCGCTTGAACCCGCGGTTGGTGGTGTATCTGCAAATGGCGATACTGAATCTCCTGCAAGCTCTGGGACAGATCTTGGTGTGCTAGACACAGATCGCGTGGCAGTCTTTGCATAGCCAGAACTAAGACTATTCATAGTATCCTGCCTGGTCAGAGACGGCGCCGTGCTCCCGTTTGAGGTGGGCGCTGGTGCCTCAACTGCCGCACTTGCGGCTGCTTGCCTTTCGCCCTTTAGTTTCTTTCTCTCTTCCTTCGTCTGCTCGCCAGGGCATTCTGGAGGTACTTTCATCTGACATTTACTGTGGCAAGTGAAGCCACAATCTGTGCATAAGAATCCCTTGGCACTGAGACCCCATATTCGATCCCCACAAAGATCACAGTTCGTCGGAATTTTGAAAGTTTCTGACTTGAATGGATGACTCTGGCCTCGTAAGCTTAGATCACCGACGATTGATGTGATGGTAGATGTCTCTACTTCAGCCGTCATTCTTTGTCTTTCGATAGCGTGAAGTGCTTCCTGCACAGCAAATTGCGATCGTACACAGTCGACTTCGTCCCGTTTGTCCTTGCCCGCTCGGATATTCTCGCGAGCTTGCTTGACATTGTCCAATTCCCTCCTTTTCTGCTGAGATTGGACTTTCATTTCGCCGACAAGCGGTTTGCTCTTCGTTAATATGTTTCGTAAGAAGATTCTAGCTGTGTCGTCTGTTGCCATAGCGTCTGTATCAAGCCAGACAGGAGATGGTTCGAACACAAAATCAGGAGGATCTTGCCACTGTACAGCATTGTGGCGAACAAACATTATACCGTCGAGCTTTGGATCATTTCTCGGTATCTCAGCAGTCAACCGCTTCATGTGCTCAGCGCTCTTTTGCAGAGTCGATGTTTCGAGTGCAGAGGCCAGCGTCCAGATAGCGTTCAATTTCGCAACTCTTGTCTCGTTCAAGTCTTGCAGGGAGTCCAGCAGTTCGGGCACATATTCATGGTAATAGCACTCTTTCAGTTTGTTCGTGACGTTGATGCCGATCAGATATGTGTTCTTTGCATTGTTCATCTCTATGAGATGCTGATTGTACGCATTGGCTGCCTTGGACTTGCCATAGTCGAATGCACTGTCTTGTTTCTTGCGTCGGCTCTCTAGTTCGGCGCACACGGAGTCGTATTTGTTCTTCATCTTCTTCAGGTCACCATACGAATTGTCTCTTTCCTTGACCAGTTTGGCTGAATATTCTGCATGACTCTTACGAAGTTCGTCGAGCTTGTCTTGGTTGTATTGTAGAGGCGCAGCAATGAGGTTGGTCAGGTCCTGAGAGAATTTGTTATGCTCAGCTGCACGCGCCTCGACGGTAGTAAGTTGCGTCGTCCATATCGTGAGTGAGGCCGCTTCGAGCGAACCAGGCGTAAGAGCGGGAGTATCTCCAACGCTCAGATTACTTGATCTTTTGGATTTCTTGTCATAATATTTCTTCGCCAACGCCGTCAGCTTATCGCTGTACTCCTTCTCAATCGTACTTCGCTCACGATAGAATTGCTGAATTTCTTCAAGCCAAGTAATACCATTTGTCACCCACGTATCAACAGGCTTGAAACCATCCTTCAATTCCGCACCAAAACTGACAGAGGCTACCTGAGCCATGTTGAAACTATTGTGCAAAGTATCGTTATCATAGATGCGTGCTGGACGATGTGTGATTGCGATTCATGGATTAAAATAGTGTGACTTGTACGGTGGTACGCTCATTCAAACGACTGGATCTTCAGCATTCCGTTCGAAGTAATAGACTGCTTCTGGCCGCACGGCCAGGGTATATTAGGGTGACATCGAACATATGTGACTTATAACATGGGTGAGAAGAAGCTTGATGCGCGGCCTGGGGCTTCTGGCTGCTGATGGCTTGGTGGGGTGCCATGTGTGGCAGGGGTCTAAAGCGAAATGCGGAGTAAAGATGCAGGTGCGGGAGGGTACCTTGACTAGCAAAATAAATGTATGCAAATGAGGTACTTTCAGTACCTTCACTCCTTCACAACGACACAACGAAACTTATTACCAAGGGTGCAGATAAAATTGACATTTGTTTGCTTCTATCTCTCGCAGATTATTCTGGCCTCCCGAAAGCTCATTTCAGTGATTTTCTGCATATAATACTTTTTTACCATCCCTCTCTTGAACAGCCCTGCAGCCTGCAGGTCCTTCGAACACGTTCGATTACCCATCAACATACGAGCAGGCAGCTCTTGGCAATCCTTGACCACTTTTGAACCTCGAGTACAGACGCCTTCGATCTCTGTATCCTCAGTGATACCGACAAAATGTCGACCGAAACCGCCTCTGAACCTTCCCTTGCGGATCGCATTACTAAAGATGAAGAGAAGAAATCATGGGCAGACGAGGTCAATTCACCAATTACAGAAGAACCACCGGTTACAACACAAGCTCCAGCTGGACCTGATCAGACTGATGGCGCAAGTCAACCATTCGGAGGTTCACAGCTTTCAGAGCCTGAATACGCTGTCCAAGTCAAACTCGCAGACATGCAGGCTAATCCTGATAACCCTCTATACTCCGTGAAGTCATTCGAGGAATTACGTCTTCAGCCAGAAATTCTCAAAGGCATAGTTGGTATGGGTTTCAGAAAGCCCTCCAAAGTGCAAGAGCGCTCACTGCCTCTTCTCATCCAAGATCCCCCTCAAAATCTGATCGGACAGTCGCAGTCAGGCACTGGCAAAACCGCAGCTTTTGTCCTGAATATTCTCACTCGAGTTGATATCAGCACTCCCGAGATGCAGAAAACCCCACAAGCTCTTGTCCTTGCCCCAAGTCGAGAACTGGCCCGTCAAATCACCGGCGTGGTGTGCCTTATGGGTCATTATATGGAAGGTCTCAAAGTTGATGTAGCCGTTCCGGTCGAAGCCTCGCAGCGAGGACGAAAAATCGAGGCAGCGGTTGTCGTTGGTACTCCAGGTACAGTCATGGACCTCATTCGAAGACGAAACATGGACGCTCGACAGATCAAGATCCTTGTTCTGGACGAAGCAGACAACATGCTAGACCAGGAAGGATTGGGTGACCAGTGTGCGAGGGTCAAGCTGTATGGCGAACAAAAGTCAAGTTCAAACTTATGCTAACAATTCTAGGATGCTACCTAAGCAAATTCAGGTTGTCCTTTTCTCCGCAACTTTTCCGGAAAACGTTGTGAAATATGCCCACAGTTTCGCACCAAATGCCAACGAGATGACTCTGAAACACGAGGATTTGACGGTAGAAGGAATTAAGCAGATATACCTCGATTGCGATGACGACAAGGCAAAATACGAGGTCCTCGTGAGATTCTACGGAATGTTGACCATTGGATCATCCATCATTTTCGTGAGAGTATGTAACGCCCCACGAACTTGCAAGGGTCACTCTAACAAGATTTGCAGAAGAAGGAAACAGCTACAAAGATCGAGCAGCGAATGACAGCAGAAGGCCACAAGGTGGTCGCTCTAACCGGCGGATTCGAAGGCCACCAGCGTGACGTTATCATCGACGCGTTCCGGCTAGGTCATGCGAAAGTCCTCATCTCTACCAACGTTCTTGCTCGAGGTATCGATGTTTCCTCCGTGTCAATGGTCGTCAATTATGATGTTCCAGACATGCTCTCTCGTCCAGGTGGACCACTCGTCGCAGATCCTCAAACTTATCTTCACCGTATCGGTCGAACTGGTCGGTTTGGTCGTGTTGGCGTTGCCGTCACCTTCGTGAGCTCGAAATCTGACTGGCAGAAGCTTATGGAAATTCAGAGCTATTTCAGTACGGAAATTCAGAAAGTCGACACCAACGATTGGGATGATCTTGAAGAGCAGGTGACAACGATTATTAGCAGTACTCGAGCTGGCACAAACTTCAAGGGAAATTCTGCATGAGCGCAGCATTCGAACCTTTCGTTGCATGCAGGATTGCAGAGTGAAAGTCATTACCCAGTGACTTTCACTGAAAAGGAATGCATGGTGGAATCCATCCACGAACAAGTATGGAAAAACAGAATGATACCCGCAGATCCGATGGGTTTGCAAAACTTACTATGGACATGACACGAGCTCGGACGAGGTGGTATGGATGAAATATGTGAACTATGTGAACGGTAAATCGGCAGCAAGGGGTTGATCCTCCGGTCAATAACAATCACCAATCACATGAGGCAGCTAATAGCTTTGCTATCGCTTCCAACCCTTTCTGATCATCTTCATCGAACCCGTTCAATTCCGTACAATCAATATCTATCACACCAATGCACTGCCAAAGTTAATACCTCGTTGGTCTCCAATTCGAAGCCAGTGAATACGGTACACGAAGGGACAAGAGGAATATGTAATTGAGCCGTCAAGATGGCTGGGCAATTATAGGAGAAGGGTAGACACAAGTGAATCAAGATCGAAACCTCTGGCGAGAAAATTGAAACCTACTTTTTCGTCAATCACTATTGGCACAACGATTTCACTTTTCGAATCCCCATCGCATGCGATATGTCCCGGAAACTTCTCAACATCGTGAACGAGCACTGTTTTCTTCCGTTCGGCCGCTGTACCACAAACTCCCTTGCCCACTTTGATCACCTGGCATGCGACCTTGCCCATGAAAGGACCCAACAATAGCCTCGTAGGATCCGAAGGATCGGCAACATAGAAACCTGCCCAGTTCACGTGATTTGATGGCGATGGAAGAGAGTGGTAGAGATGCCACAGTAGAGATGCTGTGTTGGCGGTGTTGGTTGGCCAGAAACGCGATCCAGCAGTAAGAGAGGCCAGGGACTCGAGTAACTGTGCGTAGGAAGTTGCCTTGTCTGTGGATGAGAAGTTGGTGGTGTCGGCGTGTGGCTGCATTCCCTCGTGTTAACAGCTGTAATCCGGGCTAACCATACTCTGCCTACCATGGTGAAGCATTCGTATCTTGGACAGGTCGTCAGCGGGTAAGCTTTGAAATCATAGGTGCAAATCTCGATGTTTCACGATGAGAGGACATTCAATGTTAATAAAAAAGGTCCGACATGATGTTGTGCGCGTCTCCACAGTAAAGTTGATAGAGCCGGTGTACAAACAGAGCACTTAAGAGCGTCCGAATCATGTCGGAAAAAGCATTACTATCCAGGATTAAAGACGTGCACGAGCAAAGATACAGGCAGGGACCTAGAAACACTGCATAGAAAGCAATATTCCCATAATACGTATATCCATTTCCTGGTCAAGGACGCCCTTTCAAAACCACACTGTCACGTGAGGTCTTAAGCATGTCAACAAGAATTGTAGTTCATCTCCCGTCTCGTCTACAGGGGATGTCAGCCATTTGACTGATTTCATTCGCGGTTGACCTTCACTCTGGTTCATAAGTACACGATGTTCGGGAAATGGACCGTTTGTTGCAACTAAGATAGCTTGCTTGTTGTGGGTGTTATACAGCAGACTATCACTCATTTCGAGTCGTGGCACCGTCTCGAATCAAGTGCCTCATCAACAGCAATGTGCGCACTGGCCGATAGAAGCACAATCACTGATAACCGCTGGCTGCAATGACACCCACATCCTCCGACCTTAAAAGCTTCACACTCCCAAAGTTGCGCACGACGATTAGGGGTAGTCAAGGCGCCTATTGGGAAGTCAGATTCTTTCCCTACCTAAAGACAAGGGATGATCCCGCCGTATTCGCTGTTGTCAATAATACGGAAGTACTCATCTGCGAGGCCACAAATGATGAAGATACAGGAATCGGTATTATTTCAGCATATGTGAGGGAGAGCCCAGAAATTGGGGAGGGTAGCATGCTTAACACCTGCACATGGTGTTCACTTGATCAGGGGGACGAAGGGCCTTTACTCGCCATCGCAGGCAGCAACGGTCACATACAGGTCATCAAAGCTTTCACTGGCGAGCTTCTATACACCCTAGCTTATCATGGCTTAGGTGTCATCAACGACCTCATAACTCATCCTCAATACCCATGGATTATTGCTAGCGCTTCCATGGACGGCAGCATACGAGTCTGGGATTTGCGAAGGGCTGGCAACCGAACGCAATCGACTTGTGTAGTATTATGCGGGCATAACTTAGCTCATGAAGCAGGTCTCCTATCCATCCATTGGCACGACACAGGCAGATACATTGTGTCTAGTGGATTCGATCACAAAATCTGCGTCTGGACTATTCCTGACCTCGGCGTGAACTCGAGCTTCTGGCAAGAAATCTCGAAGGAAGAACGAAAGCGAAGCTCTGACGAGCTGCGCGTGATACACTACCCTCACTTCATTACATCGGCAATTCACACGGACTACGTCGACAAAGTTATGTTCTGGGGTGATTTGATTCTTTCGAAGGCGGCTGGAACTCAAGATCGGGAGGGTAAAATCGTACTCTGGGCCATTACAGGTTTTCACTCAGCACGTCCTCCACCATTACCTGATACAGCCCCGAAAAGCCAGGAGTATCTTGAAACACGGAATGGCTTCATGCGAAAGCCGAGGATTGCAGTTGACGATGATGTCTTCAGAAGCGCGGACTCAAGGTATGGAGAAACAGCGCCATATACCAGGTACATGGAATTTCATTGCCCTTACTCGAAGTCCTTCTATATAAGATTTGGATTACTTCAACCAAGTTCGCTTTTTCCAGAGTTGCATCCCGTACTCACAGCAGGCAACACTTCGTCACAAATACGACATTGGGACTTGGAGCAGTTCATAGTCGGACACAACGGAGGTGAAGGCCGTTCCGAGGCGACGTCCAAGCACAGCCTGATGCAAAAGGGCATCGCGAGGAGGAAAGTGAAACACGCTGCATCATTCGACGACGACGTTTCTCCCAGCTCTTCGCGTGCGTCTTCGACAGCTCGCACCCCTTCAGACATTCGAGAGCCATCGACGGAGGCGACAAGTCTCAACTCGGACCAGCTCCGACCCTCACATGGAGAAGGTATCAAGCCTGACCGTAAGAAGTTCCCGCTACATGATCCAGATCTGCTGCTTAAGGAGCATAAGATGAATCAAATAACGGATCTGAAGGCGGAAAGAAAGTGGTTCACAACTCGAGCGGTGGAATGGAGTTTCTGTGGGAAGTGGTGCGTGGTTGTGGGCGAGTCGGAAGGTTCAGCAGTCATGGTTCTTCTTGATCGTTGGACGTGATCGCTTGCTGCAGGACGGCAGGCAGTAAAGTTTGTATGGTGTAAAGCGCACAAAGATAAATTAATGGTCGCATGACCCCTATAATTAGGCAAGTTTCTATGCCAATAGGCGTCGGTGCATTGCCTGTACCTGCATGAAACAACAATTTTCAGGGGCAGAAGGACTGAAAACTCGTGGCATCCCTGCTGTTTTGTGCCACTAGCGTCAATACAGGGAGCATCTGCAGGCTCACTCTGCACATGACCACTCCACCACCTGGCAACCACACAGTGACACACTGGCACTGGTATTGGGTAAATAGGTATGCTTCCATCCCGCCTGTCCGAAAGGTCTCTCCCCACACTCGAAATGCTGCACGTCCGCCAATATTGACATGGACGCAGAAGTCTTGCCTACAGCGACACAGGCCGCTCGATATTCACGTTACCGCTCGGTTAGGAAAGCCATCTCGCGCGAGGAAACTAGCGCTCCACCAGTACCAGTACACGTCTCAGAAGAACTTCCTGAAGACGACCAGCAAGCCCAGATTAGCAGGACTCCTTCTCGCTATCGAAGAACTCACAAACCACGAGTACATCATGTTCCACTGCCAACGAATAATGTCATCCCACACGTGACTGTGCCGAAGTCACATTCACCAGTTGCTGAGTTCCAACCCAAACCTCAGGTAGCACCAGCACAGACGTCCGTTTCCAGCTCTTCATCACAACGGCCGAAGCAAAGGAGGGTGTACACATCACCACAGGTTGCCGAGTCGCGTCGGCAACATGATGACCTACCTCGAGACCATGCAGTGCATGGTACTCGGCAGAGAAGCAAAACTATGTCGGCATCGAGCGAAAGAACTCCCACCTTTCGTAGATCCTATGATGCAGCAAGAGAAGAAGCTCGTATGATACTCGAGGGAGAATATGACAAGCTACAAAGAATGAAGGAGCAACAGCAGCAAGCAGAGAGAGATCGAAGAATACGAGCCGAAGCTAGAGCTGTTGCACAAGCGAAGTTTGACGTGGAAAGGGTGGAAGTGGAAGCAAGATTAGGACGGGAAGGAGGGCAGGACAAGGTGCAACGATCGCAAAGTCGCACTCCTGATAGCTCAAGTCAAAGGTCGCATCCAGGAACAGCATTTGTTCCGGAAAAAATGTCAGGGCCAACTCAAGAGCCTGTGCGACACTCGTCGCGACGCGAAAGAGACACATACAGCCCCAGATTGAAGGAAAACGCAGTCCAGCCGGAATTCGATGCCAGACCTTGCGCGACCAAATGCCGCGACCAGCCTGCCGTCGAACGGCAAGACAGGCGGCCGACAACCTCTAAATCAAAAAGTGCCCCGGTATCGGGAACGGTGTACTCGCCCATGGCTGGTGACGGGCCATCAGAAACAGGGGTACACCTCCCGAAGGCGATCGACGCACCCGTGTCAGCAATTAATTCTGGTGAGCGAAGAGTCGAGGTTAGATTTGAAACATCCCGCCTGACACTGCCTATCACTCCCTCGACGACAGTGGAAGAGCTGTTCAAGTCTGCCTCCGTGACAATATCACGGTCTATTGACTGTCTAACGTCCGTTATGGTGGAAACATACCGACCGCTTGGGCTGGAAAGACCACTTAGACGTTATGAGCACATTCGAGATGTGATGAACTCCTGGGACAGCGACAGTCAGAACTACCTTACAATTATGCCTGGGTCTGAAGTTGCAGCGAAGGGTCTAGAACAGAAAGAGGCTCCTATAAGACAGCCGGATCTGACCATGCTCAACTTGTACCACTCACAAAGGCCTGGCAAATGGGAAAAGCATTGGATGGTCCTCAAGTCAGATGGACAAGTGACGGCATCGAAAACCGAGAACGATGGAAACGCTCCGAATGTGTTTCATCTGTCCGACTTTGATGTTTACATACCGACCAGAAAACAGATAAAGAGATTAAGACCGCCAAAGAAAGTCTGCTTCGCCATCAAGAGTCAGCAGCGCTCCATATTGTTCGAAAGCACTGAGAATTTCGTTCACTTCTTTGCAACAAATGACAAAGTGTTGGCAGATCTGTGGTACAACGCTTTACAATCCTGGCGAAGCTGGTATCTCGTCTATGTATTGGGCGAAGGCACAGCACCAAAACCACAGCCTGTTCCGAACGCACGGCCTGAGACATCTGCGCAACCACGGCCGTCGACTGCGCAGTCCAAAGGCTCTTCCGGGACGTCCAGGTCTCGGCCAGATTGCTCTGCTACTGCTTTTAGGTACAGAGATGAACAAACGCCCTCTACAACTATGGTAGTAGCTCAAGCAACGAATCTTCCTCAACGAAGCAGAACTCTCAATGACCATCGTCGGAGTAGATCGATGCAGGAAATGCAGACAGCAAGCCCTCATCGAAGACTCACCATGAAGCGACATACCCCACCAACGTCCTTCCCACAAAGAGCTCTTCTGGATGAATTGAGGCACACAAATGAGAATACAACGATCGGTGCGGACATCGGCAGCACCAATGCTGGCTTTACCGGCACAGGTCTATTAGCCCGGCAACGCAGCATTAAGAAGATTGGAGCCGAAGGACCTGCCACGATCTATGAAAATGCCGCAGATGCATTCACTGGTACAGGTCTTCTCTCCCACAAACAATCGATCAAGAAGTTTGCCAACGACAACATCATCGTGCCAATAGACACAAATGACGCCTTTACAGGTGGCGGCCTTCTCGCACGCAGTATGAGCACGAAGAAGCACAACACGAATAATGAATTCGTGCCAGAGAACACAAATGATGCGTTCACAGGAGGTGGATTGTTGAGGAGTGTGACGAAGAAGAGGAGTACAGTGGCCAGACCGGGGCAGCCATTTTTGGAGTTGAATACTGAGAGCGAGTTCGTGAACGGAAGTTTGTTGCAGCAGGTTGAAACTTTTAATATAAGCCAGGGGCTGCATGCGCCAGCCATTGATAGGAGTAAGGGGATTGAGATTACGGACAGAACTGGTGAGTTCTAGTTGATGGTAACTCTTCGTACATATCTTCTCCAATTCATGTGGCGGTTGCCTCATCTGTTCGCAAAATCAGAATTTTTATTGAGTGCGGACAGCTCTTTGTATCTTAATTCATAGTGTCTC
>Ga0068629_1000007_pt1 | contig 28187 bp, 29 predicted proteins | sample InSIn3gowninarea_FD_77432 | JGI IMG/M metagenome (GOLD analysis project Ga0068629, IMG submission 77432) | Clean room microbial communities from NASA Spacecraft Assembly Facility at Jet Propulsion Laboratory, Pasadena, California, USA -... ...
TGCTTTCCTCATCTCCTTCCATCTGCTTTCTAGATGGGAATTCTGATCATCGTTTACTCCTGCAAGTTTAGCATCCCCGCTTGCGGCGCGGACCGCCTCTTCAGCCTCAATAAGCTTGCGCGTGAGCTCCTGGCCCCGCTTGAGATTGAAAAGATCCAAGTCCGTCTGAGAAGTGATCTGCACACCGGCCATCGCGGCATGTTGTCGCGCGTTGGAATCGGTGCCATGTTGGTCTTGGTACTTGTCGAATTCCTCTTGAGCGTTGACGAGTCCGATTTTCTTCAGAATGAGAATGTGGCGCGCTCTGGCTTGTGGAATCTCGTTGATTTTGCGGTAACTAGCATCGCCCAGATCAAGCCGTAGTTCGGGATGCTCTGGATCAAAATACGGCCGGCTAAGAGCGCTAGGTATGCTCGGTGGAATGGATCCATTGGGCTGCTGGGTGTTGATCTGAACCGGCGGAAGTTCGGGGTCCGTATCGTGTCGCATCTCATCCGGCTCAAGCTGCTGGCAATTCACTAAGACGTCGTCCAGGATAGCATTTACTTCAGCCTGAAGCATCCTTTGGTTGGCGTATGCGCTTTGGAGTACTTCATCCAGAGAGCTCAGCTCTTCCTTCACACGGATATGCCCGCTTTCCAGTTCGTTGACCTTTAGCTTGAGCTCGTGGATACTTGCGGCTGTTTGAGACCCAGCCGGATAATCCGGTGGTGAGAGGATTTCGAGATCGCGTCGGGCATTGATCAATCGCCCAAATACCCTCTGTTCCTCCACTTCCAACACCTCGCGATCTTGATGTATCAGAAGTTCAGTTCTCTGAGTCTCCCTTTGTCCCCTTATGGCGAGCTGTAACTTGGCGGACAGCTCCATGTTGAGTAGTAAAGCTGAACAATCTTTTAATCCGTCGGTTGCTACCACCATTTTTGCTGGACCTAGGGTGTAATCGGATTCTTCCTCCCCTTGGAACATCCAGTCAATATACAGCGGCTCCTCCTCCACTTCCTCGGGATCATCGGATATTGTTGGATCTTCCGGCCCGACAGACAGTTCCGCTGCGACCCCCGCGCCGGATTCTTCCGCTGATGGCTCATCCGAAGCGTGTGGCGGCGGGTCCAGCTGGTCCCCGTTGACTCGATCAGGCGCTGTTTCTGGTTCTTCTGGATGAACCTATACAGCGGCGTAGAACGTAACAGTTATCTGCGCCTGCGCGGATTGTTCTGTTGTTCCATTCTTGCTAGGAGATTCATGACCACTGTTGTCTGGCTCGTGACGTCCATTCACGGCCGGCCATGCTCTGAGAGAACCCTCAAGAGCTGGGACCTTGGTTTTGCTTTGCTTCGTGATTCCATTATGTCTGTTATCCCCGCAAACGGCTACCAACCGTCGCTTGATCTTTTCATTGAAGAAGTCCTTCATTTTTTGCATGTGATGTGTATTGCGAGTTCCTGCGGAGCTAAACATTTAATGTCGTTTGGTTGCGAGAAGAGTTGTGATATCGAGCGTGGTTGACTCGTGTTGTGTTGGATCGAAGCGCAGACTCTCAATTTGTTCCTAAGCGAGAAGGCGCGAGACTGGTAAGTTTGTGCGGTGGCTCCAGTAGCCTCAATAAAGCGCGCGGTCTCTTGAACATGGGTGATTTCACAAAGAGCTGTTTCCTTTGTAGTCTCACAATCAGCATTCTCACACAGTCAAGTGATCAAACAAAAAGCTAGACACGCGATCGCCATGTTGTGAGAAATGCACTTCCTTAACTCGACTATTTGAAGCACCTGTAGACCTCTACCACGGTGGATGCATCAATCTGTGCGAATGCTGTACCGGCTGTGACGAACTCTTTCACATATAGAAACCCTCGAAAGAGAATGTGTAGACCTGCTCTTTTTTTGTCACTCATCATCCACTACTATCCACCATAACCTCCTGTCCAGCGGGAGATTAACATCAAAAGCATCTGTAAGGATCTATCGAACAGCAATGCCGCGAGGCTTTCCATCAACCCAACCCCAGAGAGGAGTTATAACTCTAAATACTCAACAGGCGCAGCTCAAGGATGGAGGCTATTCCCGAGTTTCATCAGGCGATCGAGCTACAGCGGAATCAGCCAGAGCGACATATACAACAGACGTCGCCAGTCATACGGAAGCCGAACCAGCACGTTAACAGTACGAGCTAGGCACAAGCCAACGGACTTCGGCTTCCAAGACTTCAACCTAGGTACCATTATCAACGCTCGACACTTCGGACCGCTGCTGGACCACACCATTCCGGCGGGAGATACGCGGCGATTTGAGAGCGCCATCGGTCCTGGATCAGCTAAGGACAAATACATGATCGGCGTTGCAGAGTTCACTCGGCACATGCTGGCTCTTCCCATCACGTCTTGCTCCGGGCATGGCCTAAAGGAAAAGGTGACGGCCTTCGCAAGGAGTATGTCGGAATCAAACTGGCTGGAGATACAGAGTACGTTAACCAGTCGCCACATCCTCCGCTCGAACTCTGTGATGACGGCACTTCCTCAAGACAAAGCCAGAGTCGCATGTACGCTTCGTCGGTCCGATCTACGTCGAACATACTCAGGAGGGGATCAGCATGTCAGGAAATATTAAGAGCGAAAGTTTTGACCGACTGGTGGATCTGATGGGAAAGCGTCTGGCACGCGCCATGTCTTTTGCCACGAAAGAGCCCAGCAAGCCAGTAATCGTTGAAGATGGCTTTACCACGGTCTCGGGCTGGAAGGCGAAGCCGCGCAGGACCTCACTGCTTGCGTCCGCGATAAGCGGGAACTCCATGACGTCCAAGTACGCGCGTCTTTCTCTCTGTGGCAGCACCCTCAATAGTGTTGCGAAATGGTGACGGTGGAGAAGCTAGACGATTGTTTCCTCCCTCAGTCTATGTAGATTGCGGCGATACGCGTACAGTTTTGTGCTGTAGCGCTAGAAGTCGCATGTACATAGTCAAATCAGGGTAGCATGATTTAACTAACTTACAATGGCATGATACTTTGCTTTTCAGGAGCTCGACACCGTCATGAAGAACCTTTGCTACGAAAATGCACGCCCATATAAACATGACGCGTGAGTGTGGGAGATGGATTGCCGTGCTGATGACTCCATCCATGTCTTGACTGTTGCGAGTTTGATCGAGTGCTTCGATACCGTGCTCCTAAGACGTATGGCGGCCAACGACGGCTTTTGAGCGAGGTATGCGATGCCCCTGGCGTCGAGCTATTGCGATGGCGAGGCCAAACCATGTGATCAGAGTATGTAGAAGCTTCAGTAAATCCTTGTTGGTCGTCCAGTTCAGACACAGGCTCTTGCAGACTCTTGAATACAATAACGCGGGCCCTTCATTCTCTGATAAGGCCGACTTCTTTCGTGTCTCGCTTGGCCTTCGTTCTCAGCCTGATGCACACTCTAAGGCTGATTACGCTATGCTAAAAATGAGCCTGCGAAACATGGCTTTGCGCGCAGTCTTCACTCAGCACAATTGCGAGTTCCACGCCTATTTGCCCTGCCCCTCTAGAGGCGGCATTTGATTGATATATGCTGATTGCTTCGCCGCTGTTTGCTTGCTGCCAAAAATAGCAGTAACTGCCAAGCGAGGCTCACGAGCGTCATCGTTGCCCTTCGAGCTTCGTAACCCAGACAGACACAGCCCTTGCGACGCGTATCACGCTCTCAGCACTTCAAAATGCATCTACTGGATTGCCACAACGACAGCAGAAGCCAACGTCCCTCCACACCCTTGGAGATCCCACAAAACAGATTGTACAGTGCCAACATAACATGAACAACGATGCTCGACGAAAATCTTCCCAGTGAGAACTTCGATACGTACGCGAGAGGCCACAACAGCTAATGTCTCCAAGCATTCTTTCTTAAGCCATCACCTGACAGTATAGCCCACCACCGAGCATACTACTTCTCGCAGCATGGCTCCGAGCCGGAGTTGGCCTACTCCTTAAGACACCTCGACCCTGCTTCTCCCACATCCAAGAACATCTACGCCGCCGCTCTTTTCGACTCTCATTGTCCGGATGTGCTTTTCGCCGAGGTTCTCGTCAAGCCCGCCTGGACGCAGCCAACACTTTCACAAGAGGAGATACGCAAAAATGGCGGGGTACCTCCGCCGCCGCAGCCTATCCTGCCATCAGATTTCACCATACAGCTATACAACCCGGAGCAGCAAGTAGTCGTAACGCAAAAGACCGGGACGTGGAGCGGAAGTTCTTCGTACGAGTTCAGCCTGCCGCAGCATACGTTCAGGCTGCCCAGTGGTTCGGCACTCGATCGGAGCCTACATGATCCGAGTGCGGATGCCAGCACCCCGAAGCTGAACTTCGTCTGGAAGAGAGAAAGTAAGCTATCGAAGGACTTCACGTGCTTTTTAACGGGCAAGTCAACAGACCCGCAAGGCCGGAAGAAGAGCAAGGAGCCGGATATCGCAATAGCGCTGTTTAGCTCTCTACGGGAAGTCACTATCATCGAGTCGAACCTATATCGCGTTGATGTCGAGGACCCGAAAGGGCTTGAGGTTGTTCTGCTGCTTGGAGCAGCGGTCATAAAGGATATGTACTTTGGGCAAATGAAGGATACATTCAATATCGGCGAGACGGCGAGGAAGAACAGTGGCGGTCTGCTAGGCCGTAAAAACTCGGCGCCGCTTGACCCTGCAGCTTCACATCCTCATGCGCCAGCCCATCTTTTGCCGCCAGTCCAGAACGGCATAGGCCCAGGACAACCGCGTGTTTCCCAGCATCCGCCCGCAGCCAATGCACTGTACCAGCCACGTCGCCAACTAACACCAAACGAACAGAAACGACAAAGTCTGCCGCCTCTGCAAACCAACCCCACCCCACCCCGACAATCTCAACCGCCCCCAATTGATCCCCGCAAGCAGTGGGAAATTGAAGCCGAAACCGCTCGTCTCCGCCAGCAACAAGAAGCCGAGGAGCGTAACCGACGGCGCGAAGAGGAAATCCAGCGGCGGGAGCGCCTCCGAGCCGAAGAAGCAGAGGCCAAGCGCATCAGAAAGATGGTCGAGGCAGAGGACAAGGAACGGAGGCGGCGCCAGGCGGAAGTAGACAAGGAGACAGAGCGGCTGAGGAAGAAGTACGGAACCCAAGAGAACCTTGCTCTGACGCGGGTACCGGTTCCGCAAAGGCACTCCGCTCCGCTACTGCGTCAGCCCTACACGAAACCTGCGGGGCCATCGCAGCCTCAGGTTTGGGTCCCTAGGCCAGTGCAGGCTGTGGTTCAGCCGAGGCCGCCGCAGCAGATGAGGCCGGTGAATGGACCCTATTTGCAGCCTGCTGGGCACCGTCCTAGTGCTTCGACGAGCACGTTCTTCAATGGTGGCGGGTCGTTGCAGCCTGGTGAGGAACAGAAAATGAAGAGCAGGAAGAAGAGCTTCTGGGGTCTGAGGTCGAACAGTGAGGGGGCGAACTCGAACAAGCTGGCAAAGAAAAAGAGCAGTATGTTCTAGAAACCTTGTTTCTAAGCTTTGAGGCAGTCGTCATGTGCTTAGGACAAACAAACACGGTTGAAAATACATTTACCTCCCCCAGGTCTCTCAATGAAAGCTATCCTACTTTCCTGCGAGCCTCGTGTCCTTTGTATCCTTCACTCGTGCCGCCTTGCTCTTCTTGCAAAACCCCTGCGCTGCCTCGCCTCTCGATAACCACATCGAGAGAGCATCCACTTACAGTATCTAACCGTATATCCAGTGATCCACTGCCTCATAGTTTCAAATTATCATGTGGAGAATTACCAGCCGAGGAACCTTTTGTCCATGCATTGCGAGGCGGCACGGGCGCTTCTTGAACGTTTGCCGAAACACACCAATTGCTAAAGCAGAAGTTGTGACAATTATCACTTTGATACTCCTTACCCGAGTTTTGGGCAACGGGTGAGTCTACCATTCACGTGACAGCGACCTTTTGCATCCCCGCCACCGACATTTTCACATGCGTCACCACCCCGCGTTCCTGACGATCCAGCCTCGAGCCGCACGCGCCAAGCCACGCTAGCAGTCGAGAATCTGGCGCGCTACAGCTCGGCTTAGCGCAGTTGAGCAAGTTTGAGCAACAAACCGCGGCGGATGTCACAAAGCGACGGCGCCACAATTGGCTCAAATGGTTTTCGAACGGCTCTTTACCTGTCAATCAGCGCGATATGCAAAAGTAGTTGCCTCATTCGGTCGTCAAGTCCGCTGAGATGGATTACTTCAAGAGGGTCTCTTCGTCTGGAGCGGTAGGCCCTGGCAATTGAACGTTTAAGACGCAGGAATTCCCTCTTAAACATCTTCTACTGCTGTCACACACAATCCAAACCCAAACATCGCCCTCCTTCCTCCCATTTGGCTACTTCCAAACAATTCTCTAGCGAAAGGACTTACAGCCACCGTCAACATGTTCGCCAAGCTACTCCCCGTTCTCCTCGCTACGGCGCACATCGCTTCCGCCCACTTCAGACTCCAATATCCCTTCTGGCGAGGCGATTCATTCGAGGGAGAGGCGTCGCAATGGACCTGGCCTTGTACGTTACACGTTCTATGCAGCACTTCCCGCATCAGACGAGACGTTAGATCTGGGAGAAAACTGGGGACCACTAAAAGCTGACACCACCACAGGCGCGGGCGTCGACCAGACAGAATCCGCCAACAACCGCACGCAGTGGCCTCTGTCCGGCGGCACTGTGCGCATCTTCGGCTCGCACCCGTGGGCGCTGACCTACGTTAACCTGGGCGTCGGCAACAATGCCACAAGCTTCAACATCACCCTTCTTGACAACTTCAACCAGACAGGCAACGGCACGTTCTGCATCTCTCAATTGGGAGCAGCGGTCCTGGAAGAACTGGGCGTGCAGGAGGGAACAAACGCGACCATCCAGGTCATTCAGACTAGCCACTCGGGAAGCGCACTGTACAACGTAAGCATATCTTTCCCTGTAGCGCCAAATAGCTGCCACGCGGCATGCATGTATAGATCAAAACGGGGTGCAGCCATAGCTAAGAACCTTGATGTAGTGCGCCGATATCACCTTCTCCAACCAGGCCCAGCCCTTAACCGGCGAGGAATGCACCAATTCCACTGGCGTTGGCGGCATCCAGATTGCCAACGTCGGCACAACGACTACTTCTGAGGGTGGAGCTAGCACGACGGACTCCAGCACCGCGGCTTCAGCGACAACGGGCGCAGCTGTTGCAGTAGGCGTGCCGGGCTTCGTGGTTTCGGTCGCTGCAGTCGGCTTTGGGTTGATGCTGGGGCTCTAGAGGGAAGAATTTGGAGCAATGGGCGTGAAAGGAAGGCTCTTGGAGTTGCGTGGCTGCTTATATTGCCCACTGCTGGAAAATGCGAGGAATGATATCCAATAGACTTAGGGAGAGCTTTAATCGAGGTCTACGTGCTTGACAGACTTGGATCCATCCACGTGATTTGCACATGCGACTCTCGTGATGAGATGTGAAAGACAAGATAAGATAAGATCTCCGATCATAAGCGGCGTCACAGCTGCTGCATTCGTGAACAACGCACCCCAGATTGGAAGCTGTCTTCATTAAAATAACTGGCATCAGGAAGATCAAGGGTTAGACTGTCTCAATCTGGAGTTGGGTATATACCTCCGAATCTCGCTTTCAAGCCTGGTCTGAGACACTCGTTCACATATCGTTCCCTGTCTCTGTTTCGGCTGCACCATCATATGTTTCTTCAGAGTCTTTTGTACATAACGCCGCATATTTTCTGAGTTTCCCTGGAAGTCAACATGTCCTCCCCGGCATCCTCCAACGGGGCCATCATGCCCCGCATAATCATCCACGGCGGCGCCGGCAATATAACCCGCTCAAACCTCCCACCAGCATCATGGCACGCCTACCGCAACTCCCTCCTAGACGTGCTCCAGTCCGCATCGCATGCCTTGTCTCGGCCCGGTGCAACAGCCCTAGACGTCGCCACCCACGCCGTCGCCCTCCTGGAAGACAACCCGCTCTTCAACGCTGGCAAAGGCGCCGTCTTCACCCGCGCGGGCACTAACGAGCTGGAAGCCAGCGTTATGGTGAGCAACGGGTATAGGAAGAGAGGCGTGGGCTGCATGATTTTGAGAAGGGTGAAGAATCCGATCAAACTGGCACGGGAGATGCTGGTGCGGGGTGAGGAAGAGGGGGGCGGCGGCGGGCAGGGGCATTGCCAGCTTAGCGGGGAGTATCTGGAGGAGCTGGCGAGGGGGTGGGGAGTGGAAATGGTGGAGCCGGGGTATTTTTGGACGAGGAAGAGGTGGGAGCAGCATCTGAAAGGCTTGAGAGAGCGGGGTGCAGAAGCCTCTAGTATTCACGGACCAGCAGTCGATCAAATTCCTCCGGTACCTGTTGATATCCTCAGCGATGATCCGTCATGGGATGGAAAAGAGTATCTGCCACAAGGCACAGTGGGCGCGGTAGTGCTTGACAGCTTCGGCACGGTCTGCGTGGCTACATCTACCGGCGGAATGACGAACAAGCTCCCCGGCCGTATCGGAGACACGCCCACGCTGGGCACCGGATTCTGGGCAGAAGAGTGGTTCGAAGAGCCAGTGCGAGCATCATCACGGATTCAGATGGGATATCTCCCACAGGCGCAACGGAGCCTCAGTCCTGCCATGGGCTTCTCCGCACTGGGTGGCCTCCAAACAACACTATCACAATGTTTGCCTCTAAGCGGAATAAAGTCCTACACCCCACTTCAAGCGGAGACCACCAGCCACACGGAGACGGAGAACGAGAAACCCGCAAAACCACGCCGCATCCGCCACGCTGTCGCCATGTCCGGCACCGGTAACGGTGACTCATTCCTTAAAACCGCTGCCTGCCGCACCGCAGCCGCGATGTCCCGCTTCTCGTCACCTAACCTCTCGCTCGCCTCTTCCGTCAATCGTGTGGCGGGTAGTGGTGGAGAGCTGCAGCTGTCCGCGGGCGACCACTGGGGACTGACCGGTGAGGGTGAAGGCGGCATCATTGGTATTGAGCTCGTCGGCACGGATGGCAAGCTCGTCTCGGACTTCAACTGTGGCGGCATGTTTAGGGCTTGGGTTGATGAGAGGGGACGGCAGCGGTGCATGGTGTTCAAGGAAGAGTATTAGGGATGCAAAAGTTTCGGACCGGATGAGGATCTTACTAACGAACCTATTGGTATCGGTCAGATGTATAAGACGCTTCGGCTCGAACCAACATGCATGAAGTCACAGCGCCCGATCGAACTATGTGTAGGAAGCACGCTCGACACCGGATCTATGGTCATACAATCCAACTCGCAGCCTCACGACTCGAGCCCTGGCGCATTGTAAACGGACAGTATTCCCTTTGTCGCCACACTATAAAGCAATTGTGCAGGATACTATAGACCTTTCCTTAAATTTCACAACGATGCTCTTTGTTCGCCGGGGCGTTTTCACCGGGACATTTTCACCACTCAAGCGAACTAGTTGCATAAAACCATCACTAGGCCTGGCAAAGCATCTTTCTCCAGATTCGTCATCCTCAGGATACCAACCTTGTGTTGCTCGAAGCGTTCCAATCGAAGATTCCCAATCGGAAAGTTCCCGCCGCAGAACTGTTGTCGAGAACCGTCAATATTGACACAATGTCGCAGCACCAGATTCCTCGACAGCCCGTCGCTAAGCGAGGATTAACCCGAATGCAGACGATTAAGGAAGAGCCCAGGAAAGCTGGATCGATCTTGTTCTCTCCAGTGGGATCACCGAGTAGCCAGTCGTTCGACCTGAGCTACGAGGAGTTCATCAAGCAATTCGAGCTGGATATCGGAGATTCCGATCTAAACCAACACAGCTCACGGATGTTCAAGCTAAGGCAATCACTCCTGATTGCGCCAGCTCCCGTGCGCGATTCAGCAACTGTTCCTGCTCCTGCGTCTGCCCCAATCTCAACAGTGTCTGGTCGGCTCACGATTAGTACCCCGCTGCCATGTTTCTCGGGCGAGCTGGGTGCCCGTGCCCGCATCCAGCAGGACGACCAGTGGCACTGGGGCCGGGACACCGTGCTCCTGGTAATCGACGCAGAAGGTATGTTGGCCGTGTTAGACGCTCTGATCCGCAACGAGACCGGTGAGTGGGCTGCCTCAACAGCAAAGAAGCGTCAGATGCGGCAGGCCTGGATCGTCTACCTGGTCGTGTCGAAGGCGCTGAAAGAGATTGATGGACGTGCCATCAGGATTTGGCTGCTGTTCCATTCGTTGAGCAGTGAGTGCATCGATCACGTAAAGAAAAGCACGAAAACGTTGGACAAAACAGCTGACAAGATCAGCAAGGGCTTCAGTAAGCTCATGGGGAAGGACCCACCTACGGACGACATAGGTGACTTCGTCCATAAGATCATCCGCAGGATGATCAACATCCAGCGGATGAAGGAGGAGGCATCACGGGAGTAAATTGGCATTCTGGGTTGACACTTTGAATTTCTAGGTTGGCATAATGAGTCTACCATGCTGGACAGGCACACGATAACGCTCACATCAATAGAAATAATGCTTAATACCAATCCTGCCCGACACGTGACAAGATCTCTAAACCTGTGATTTGATGGTACCTAGTACTACTGTATCCATCTCCTTAATCCTCTGCCACCCCAGCCACCCCTCTCCCTCTTACCACGTCCCCACAATCGTATCAAACCACCCGCAGCTGACCGGACCAGACCACTCCATCCTCCTCCGCTTCAACACACCCCCTTCTCAAACACCGTACTCACCGTTCCCCGGCGCCACACAACTCGCCCGTGCCTGTGCTTTCATCACAACGCGACGACACTACACAGTGCACGGCGTACAGAACGGAAACTCCGGCGTACTCCCCTTGACGAACCCGATCAGATCCGCGCCGTTAGTGAAGAAGACAGGCATTAAGATCACGGTAATCTGCGCGTAGGTGGGGAGGTTGGGGTTGGGAGATCGGGAGTGGAAGTGGGAGACGTTGATGTTGTGCAAGATTGCTTCGGTAACGATCAGGGTTGAGATGCCAGCGCCGGCGCTGGAGATGGTGAGGAAGGAGGAAATGTAAGTGGCATAGCGTTTGGGGAGGTGCAGGATGGCGGGATCCATGGTTGTGGTGCTGCATCTTGATCTTGGGGGTGGCGGGCTGCGGATGCGGGTGATGAATGCTTTCAGCAGGGGTTTCACTGTACAGTTCGTCTATATGCTGACAGACGTGCTGGCGTCCTGGCTGTTGCTAGGTATCTCATGGTGAACACACAGATCAATGACTATGTGGTGATGAATCGTGGATTCTAGAAAGGTGTGAATGAGCGGTTGATATACAGGGTATCCAAAACAACGAAGCCCCAAATTAGGATCGAGAACAAAACACGCAAACCAGACACACCGCAAGCCTACCCCTGCCTTCACTCATCCCCTATTTCTTCTCCTCCTTTCCCATCCTAACAATATCGCCCTGCCCTAGCACCCACACCCCCTTCTCCCTCCTCCCCTCCACACACTCCATCCCCGCCCTCACCCCCGCCCTCGCAATAACACTCGCATCCTGCGCCCAGAAATCCTTGCCCCACCCCCCGGTCAGCGCCCCCGCCAACCCCGCGATCTTCCGCACCCCCCACTCCGCAGGCCTGCTCTCCTCCCTGTCCCCGACAATCAGTCCCGGGCGCAGGATAACCGTATGCTCGAAGCCAAGCGCCTTGACCGCATCCTCTAGCTCGGCTTTCATGCGTGGATACGGGAAGAACGAGGACGAAGAGGCCCCTGCGGAGGAGATGAGGACGTATGTCTGCACGCCCGCGTCCTTGGCTGCGCGCGCGAGGGACAGGTTCAGCTCGACGTCGATTTTGTGCTGGGCTTCGAGGGAGCCGGCGTTCACGCGCGTGGTGCCGAGGGCGGAGAGGAAAAGGGAGGGGCCGCTGGGGTGGGGGAAGAGGGAGGGCCACGTGGAGTGGTCGGCGGAGAGGAGGGGAGTTAGGTTCGGGGAGGTGGTGGGGAGGGGGCGGCGGGTGTAGGCATGAGTGTGAGCGATGGAGGGGTCGGAGAGGAGGGTTTGGAGGATATTGGAGCCCTAAGGTGGGATTTGTGTTAGTATGCGGGACCTGGAGGGGTTTGAGGACAGTGAGGGTTGTGGGTAAATAGAGGCGTACGACGAGGCCGGTGCTGCCGGCGAGGACGGCGGTTGTCATTGCGATCTGTTTGGACGGGTGGTTAGGTTTATTTAGGGTCACACGCAGAGATGCTGGATCAAGTCTCGTATAAAGATGAAATCCACCGTTGATTGCATGTCAATGGTATGGATATTGGTGGGATATTACATAAGCTTTCCGAACCACCCGCTACGAAGTCGCGTTAGTCGTGGCTTATGGACAAATCACGACGGACACGACTATGCTCGAATCTAAATACAAATTGAGAGCATCAAAAGGCGTCTAACTCCTTAATCTACTATATAACCAAAGCGGTCGGCCACCAGACCTATTAATTGTAATGCACATATACGTCGTGACATGAGAACTGTACAACCCAAACGACTGAACAAATTATTCCTCGGGACGCCGTGTCCCATGCAACCCCTTTTGTGTCGTGATCAGATGAAGTGTGGTCAGATGAAGTGTGATTAGATGAAGAAGCTCCCGAAGAAGATCACGCCGGTGAAGATGGTGATAACGGTGTACTGCGTCTCATGCCAGAAGGTCGCCTTCCGCCATCTCTGAATCTTGAACTCAGGCTTCGGATGGGCAATCCCCGTCTTTGGGTCCCGGTCCAGCAGCTCCTCGCGATCTGGGACAGTTGGCGGCCAGATCGTATACCGAATGGGCACGCAGAACGCAGTGATGCACAGCAGCCAGATGAGCGGAGGCCAGAAAGCGTGAGTGAGGAGGTAGATGAGAACCTTGTATGCCGAGTCTCTGAAGAAGGCGCGAACGGTGCTGAGGATGACGGATGTTATGACAAAGGCGATGTACAGGATGTGAAGGTAGACCTTGCAGTCCCAGATCATCACCTTGAGCCTTCGCCAAAGCGGCGCACGGAGACGAGCATCGCGCTCGTTGAGCTCGGATTTGATGGAGCCGGATGACGAAAAGGCCATAGGCTTGCCGCCGAGCCAGGAGGGGAGGATGAACGCCGTGAGAATGGTGAGCGCGTGGTAGGGTGCCATCCATTGTTGTGCGCCAGAGTCGCGCTGGGCGAGACGGTAGCCGGACGGGATGAACATGATATACTCGTTGATGCGGGTGAGTATAAGAGAGGCAAAGCACAGCCGAATCTGCCAGCGGAGCTGACCGTAGTTGGCAAAGGCAACGAGCTGCCCGCCGCTGACGAGCACGATGGGGATGGTGAGCAGTGCGATGAGAGAGAAAATCTTGAAGAAGGCATCGATCGTGAAGACGAATCCGGACAGACGCTGAAAGAAGGTCATCTTGCGGGTAAGCTTGCCGAAGAGGCAGAAGCGGAGCTTGACTGCTGTTTGCAAGGTGCCAAGTGTCTGGTGGATTGTCAGTCCTGCTTGCGAGTACTACTTTGAGTGGGAACAACTTACCCAGCGCGTCCGCTGCTTGAGATGACCAGTGAATGTCTCAGGCACTGTGCCGAATTGTAGGGCCTCGTGCACGAAAGCTGTACGCCAGCCGGCGCCCAACAGCATCGAGCTTGTGCAGACATCTTCAGCCAGAGAGCCGGTGGGCCATCCGCCTATGGCGTCGAGAGCAGCACGACGGACAGCATAACCTGAACCGGTGCACCACGCAACGCCGCAGGCATCTTTCGTAGGTTCCATGACATGCACGAAAGCGTCCAGGCTCTGCACAAGCGGGTCGCTCTCGGGTACATTGTAGAAGAGCTATGTTGTGTTAGTGGCAACAATACTGGGATTTGGAGGGGCTGCTTACCTGCGGCGGACAGACTAGGGACATCCGGGGGTCAATCACCATGTGCGCCATGATCGCACGAAGCCATTCGGGTTCAGGGATCATGTCAGCATCCAGGGCGGCGATGTACTCGGCGGGACCGCCCCTCAGCGTTGTCACGAACCCTGTCCCGCCAATGAGGTTACCTGCCTTGTAGTGATGCGGTACACCCTTGACTTTGACACGAGCATGGTAGAAGAGGTTGGGATAGTCGTCGGACAGATCCAATACAGCTTTCTTCAGCTCCTGGTCCGCGCCATCGTCGCACACGACAACTCTGAATCGGTCCTGAGGATAGTCGACAGCGCAGGCAGCGCGGACGGTGTCCAATACGACGTCCACGTCTTCCTTGCAGCAGGTGATGAAGACGTCAACAGTGGGTGCAATGTCACCGCGCAACCGCAGCTTGGGCCTCCGCCGGCCTTTTACAGCGAGTAGCGCATAAGTGTTATGGAGAGCCGCAGGCACTGATAAGGGTGAGACGTTAGCTCCATGCTCCATGTACGACTGCGCAATCGTGATTTTCCGAACGCCCGGGATTGGGCCGAGCCCTTACCTGCAAGGGCCGCTTCTGCCGCAATGAAGAGCCAAGCCATCACGTAGACTTTATGATACTCCCTCTGCGCGGCGAGCGTGTAGTAGATGCGGAAGCCGAAGTAGAGAAAGTACGAGCCCATGGCGAGCGCGGTGGCCAATGGCCCAAACCTGTTGAGCACCTTCTTCCAATGCGGGAGGCGGTCACCATCGTCGTGCTCATGTATCTTTTCGACCATGTATGCGGCATCGTAGTACTTCCTCCCGAAAGCATTGCTGGTAGGCAGTCTGTTGAAGGGGAGTTCCTTCGCGCGGTTATGTCAGTTCTTCACGGGGCTGAGGCTGGGGCTGAGGCTCCATTGTCCTTACGGATTCCGCTACCAACACTTTCTCCTTGACGATCTCATCCTGCTCCGTCAGGTCGTTTGGCGATGCACACGCAGTTCTGCCCCGGAGAGAATTGGTCCTCGTGGGGCTCAAGGTAGGCGTATAGATTGTCGGAGGGGCTTGAGGGCCATAGTAGAGCTTGCTATCTGAACCCCTCCTGCTAGGTCCATACACAGGCGAGTTCACCGCCGTAGTAGGCAGCGATTCTTCAATCTCATCATAACTCAACTGAAACGCTCTCTCTGGGGTGGGGAGCATCTTGGATCGAAGGGGATATGTATAGAACGATTGTGTGTGCAGAGAAAGATCTCGAAACGACTAGTCCGCGAGACAACGAAGGACGTACAACACAATGACCGTCCCGAGGAGGAGACTGAACGAACGTAGGGGAAGCGAATGTCGAATAGAACGTGCTTCTAAAGTCAAGGACAGATGGGCTGATACATATACTCGAAATGCTCCATGACAGCTCCGCAGCATTGCCATACTGACCTCGTCCACGCTGTATCACAAGAAAATTCTTACTATTTTCGAGGTTATCTCCATGGGCCCTGCCAACGCTAGACAAGCTTTCCGGCCATATGTTCCTGTGGTGACCTGGCCTGGATGGCTAGGTGTTCTCGTCCACATGAGTCTGCTGCAACGCTCCGGGTTATCCAGTCCTAGACAAAGCACGGCATCCTAAAAAGTTGCACAATGAAGAGCAACACTGCCTTGGTTTGAGCGCTTTTGGTAGATCTCTTACCAATTCAGTATGCGTTATTCGAGAGCCGCAGCCGGCACGGGTTTGGTAGAGCGTGCGAAAACACACCGTGACAGCCGTCATTCGGCCCACTGTGGCTGCTGGCGGACCCTTGAACGCAGCAACGTTTGGACTGAGAGCCAAGGCTACACTGAGATGATTGGGTTCTCTAGATCGCACAGGATATTTCCATGCTGCAGCCACGCCCTGCAGTGCAGCCTTACTGAGATCCATGACGGTCTCGGTGCAGACAAACAGTGGGCCGAGAGCGCATGCGTGTTCCACAACCACAGTTCAATACTTCAACGGCGACGTCCAGCTGCTGTTGAGGTCGGGCCACATGCGAATGTGGTGTAGCCGTTGAGCTAAGGTAGGTACGATCGATTTGTGTCCCCATTCGCACCGGCATGGCGAATGTTCCAGCAATTGCATATTATTTTTGATGGAGCCGCTGTGCCATTTTGGCCTTGAACAGGATGGTGATTTGTAGGATGCAGCGAAGACAATGACAGAAGGTGTTGTTGGATCGACCCGGATGATCGTCAGTTCCGTCGATCTGCAGCGGAGAAAGTTCCTGTGTGGCTGGACGGCCCGAACACCGCAGCTCAGAGCGCTCTTTGCAGCTCCGGACAGGGGCAGGAACGGACATGCCCGTTATCTGAATATCTGAGATGCTGGACGACTTCCTTTCTTGCTCAGATTGCCCCGTATTCTGGAGTCACATCAGCTAATTGGCTGCTAAAGGCCGTTTCTCTCGTTTCCCAGGCCTCCGCTGCGTCGGTTTGTACCTTCTGTGGACTCCTCAACGGCTCGGATACCTGCATTACCAAGCTAGGAACCCTATTCAACATGCGCAGGGACCAGGACTTCAGGGACAGTTGCCGTCCGAGATGTCCCGTACACTACGTAAGATGCTTCCGTCTACGACGTGAGACGGCTATTGGAACTACCCTCAGTAACACTCCCTTCTGATTGCGCTACTCTCACAGAGAGACCCAGTGTATTGGCAGGTGAAGCGGGGAAGTCCGCAATAGATCAATGAATGTTCTCGAGGTTGTGCTCCCGGCGAAATCGCTATTACAGTCCATAGTCTCGACACTGGATAATGTTATCATCTCGAAACCCGATCATTTTCATGTCTAGAAAATGATAATATTCCGTTCAATCGTCCTTATGGGACTCTCGTTGGATAAGACGCTGATGCTTGTTTCCTTGTCAGCCCTTGTCAAAGCCCAGTCGGCAACCGCAGCTATTCTTTGCGATAAATTTCAGCAAGCTACAACGGCCTCTGGCCGCTATACGTTCCTGACCGCTCAATGGGGCCTGGATTACTCCGGCCAGCAGTGCATGACCGTACGTACATTATCTTGGATTTTCCTAGCCGGCGCCGCGCCACTAGGCCATTGACATATGCCGTTGCTCAAGGCCTGGGCTCCTGATCTCCTCTTTAACAAAACGCTGGAACTAGAGGCATAGTCTCTCTTGCAAAGCATCTTCTCCGTTTCGTTCTGATTTTCTTTTATGTGGAGCGTTATGCCTGGTCTCAATTGCGAGCCGTTATCGGGTTGGCGTGCCGAAGCAGGTATCAGGATATACCGAGACATGGTAACGGCTGTCTGCGCTCTCTCCCGAGGAACGGTTCAACTGGTTCAAGCCATGCAGCGGGTCTGCATACGAAGCCGGTTCTGGGCTTCAACAACTTTACCGAGACTGACTCCACTTACAAGGTCAACCTCAACGATAGAAACTCCCAGAACTCGACCTCTTTCGAAGCTACTTGGGAGTGGGCAGCGGAGGGCGTGAACAGAACTGCAGTAAGACTTTCAATCTTGAACATCGCAAAGGGTCGGTAAGGAAGCTGTGCGGCAAACTTTGTCGAGAGGTACCACTTTGGGTTCCAGTGTCAGGAATGCATACCCACTGTTCCGAACTGACAGGAAGTGATCGCAGATTCACTCGTTCCCAAACGTCAACCTCAACTCTGCCCTTCTGCCACTCCAGCTTGTCGATATATCAGAAGCAAGGCTCGATGCCTCATGGTCGATCGCGCCAGTCGCTGATGCCGGTGCGAAGACTTCAGCCACAACACTTACTGAGATGGACGTGATGACCAACGTCGCCCTGGACATGTTCTTAGCTGAAGACGAAGCAGCTGCAAACAGCACAACCGACGCAACTCATGAGATCATGATTTGGCAAGCCGCGTACGGCGGACTCGAGCCAATCGGCTGGGGAAGTTTGGCACATGACTACGCGCCGACCTTGACGGTTAGTAAGACAACCTAGTAAGTCACTCATCCGTCTCCTAAATTCCTCTACCAGAGACTGACAGGACATACAGCACTCTTTCCCATGGCTACAACGGCAACAACCAGTCTGTCTACACCTGGATGCCATCCACAAACCTCACCTCCGTTAACATCGATGTCGCGCCGTTCATACACTACCTGTGGCGGAAGGAGTACCTCGCAGGGGAGTTGTATCTCGGCCTGATGCAGTTCGGCTCCGAGGCGGTCCACTCGGCCGAGGGCCAGAACATCACTTTCACAGCGAAGAGTGTCTTTATGGATATTCAGAAGGGCGAGCCGAGAGCCGGAAGCGCTGCTGGGGCTTCGAGACCAGCTTTGGGTGTTCTTGGTGCAGCGCTGCTTGTCGTTGCATGCGCCGGTCTTTGGTGAGGCGGAGATGTCCTAGTCGGGTTGCGGAAGACTTGCGCGAAGGGGCGGAGAGCTTGGCGTCCGCTGGCGCGGAGATGAAGTTGATGTGCCCACGGGCAGGTGGCCGCGCGCGAAGCGGAACAAAGAATCTCTTTGTCCATTGATACCACTTTCATAGTTTTACTATAGACTTTCTTTCTTCCTTTCATCGCTTGATTGGTGCTGTTGTGTCAACCTGTCGGTAACTCCTCGGCGCTTCTGCGCTATCCCTAAACCACAACTCAATAGCAACACACGTGCAGGGTGTACAAATATGCGCGACTCCGGTAGGTCCTCAACATAATTCTCAGCAAGCATCAACACACAAGTATTCTCCCTTTATACCGCACAACACGAACAACAATGGGCAAGGGCAAGGCTTACCACTACGGTCCGGAGATGGATCAGCTTCACAGCAACTGGCGTTACTGCACCGTCATGTAAATATCTGCAAGGTGCTCCGGATTAGACCAATGCTGCCGAAGGTTGACTTTTGCCAGAGGAGCTAGGATGGGTTTCCATATGGACGACTTTACGTCCGGAGACTATTGAACATAGAGACGGCTTAGGGCTCAACAGGAAATTTGCTGTACAAAGCTAAAACAATACACCGGCTTCGGAATCTGTACACGAGGTCTTTACTGTTGTATGCAAGCAAGGCTGAAACGACAAGAATGAAAACACCTGATACGCATCGTGAATTCATGCAGTGAAGAAAGTTTGAGAAAGATTGAACTGGACAACCAAAGAAAGACTCGCCTCTTGAGTACCTAACACGAAAACCATATGAGAACGGGACTGGAACCGTCTTGAATGGACATCTGCGGGCACACGCACTGAGTATTCCGCACACTGATAGTTATCGGTGGAGAGGACTCATTGCCGCTTATTGCTTCTCAGATATGCCGTGCTGGATAACACAATTTCCCACAAATGCTGGTTACGGCGCCTGAATTCTCATCCCGGATCTAGACCCTGCTGACAGAGCGCTCAATCCAACTCTTACAACGCCTGGAAAGTCGCAGTGAGGCTCAACTGCTTGAACATGTCTCCTCCTATGTCAACGCACATGAAGGGACATCGAGCTCCCCCCAGTGAGCGATCAGCCGAGACTCCGGACCGCGTAGCTCGATGATGAATCGATGAGTTGCGCTCTGCTACGTGAACCGCTTGATAATACGATATGTAACCTTGTCTTCAGTTACGGCAGATTGTTTTCCCTCCAACGGCAGACCAAGCTTTCCTTACGTCCGGCATATCCGACGCTAAGCCCTACCAACGCCGACGGAAAACTTCCGCTAGGAGACTCTGACGCAACTTGAGACTGGTAGAGCGCTGAGGTAATCTGGATGCAGCAATGGCTCGCTGCGACTTCAACCGAAACTGTGTGCTCTCAGCTGCATCCTCAGTCAGAGAGGTGCGTCTGTCGCACGAGCGGGAGTTAAAGAGCGTCCTGTTCACTCATTATCATCGAGCCTGTCGTACATCATACCCCGCGATCGAGCGTTTGCGACTACAAGTGCAATCAGGATTTACACGCGATCCATTCGTAGCTGTTCCGAGGGCGTTGAAGCTGAACGGGATCCACTACTGGCTGTCGAGCCATTGTAGCTCCGTCATTGGCTGCCGTAGAGTAACTCCCTAGAACGACTGCGAGCTCGAACAACCCCGATGTCGACGCGAGCTGAACCCGCTGAGTCCTTCCCTCGGGCTGCCAGCAGTCAATCGATGGAATTGAGCTCGAGATCTGCGTCGGAGAAAGAGAAGCAACAAGGACGTCGCGGCAGCGAGCCCGAAAGAGCGATAAACTACGAGCCAATCCGAGTGGAGACCAACACATCGCGACGCACGAATCCAACGCGATCCCAGAGCTTGCGCTCAATACACTCGCAGCGATCGTACGGCGGACATGATGGCTATTCGTGTTTTAGCGACGAGGAAGCGCAGCACGTGTCGAGCGGCGATGCCGATGCCGGCCAGGAGAAGGACGAGTATCTAGTGGCATGGGATGGCGGAGACAAAGATCCGGGGAATCCAAGGAGCAAGAGTAAAGTGCAGCGATGGATCATTGTAGTGGTCGTGTCGTCGAGCTCGTTATGCGTGTAGGTCCCACGTTCGCGCTTGAGTGAGGAGGGCATCGGTTACAGAGTGGACGAATGAGAGGATGAGGCTGACAAGAACGTGCTGTCAGAACGTGCTGTTCATCGCTTTACACAAGCACGTACGGGCAGCTTATTCCGGAGTTCAACACCTCACGTGAAGTGGCCACCCTAGGACTATCCCTCTTCGTTGCAGGATTAGGCTTGGGGCCCATGGTGTTATCCCCCTTGTCTGAGGTATTGTCTGATCATCTGATGTTTCAAACGCTGTAGAACCCTACGAGTATCCACTGACTGCAGCCTGCATCCTAGTTTTACGGCCGTCGGCCAATCTACATCTATTCCTATTTGTTCTTCGTCATTTGGCTCATTCCATGCGCAGTGGCCCCCAACATGGCAACGATGCTCGTATCGCGCTTCGTGGACGGCCTGGCAGGATCTGCATTTCTCAGCGTCGCCGGTGGAACGGTTGGTGATATGTTCGCGAAGCACGAGCTCAGCGCGCCAATGATGTTCTATACTGCATCGCCATTCATTGGGTAAGTGTTGTTTCATTCTGCGCCGATCAGTAAATCACCTCTTGTTAAGTCACGATCAGCCTGTAGCTTGGAAGCGTTGCAAAATAAGGTTCGAGGACATCATCTCCGCACGTGCGTGTTGGGAGCCACAACACTCTACCCACCATGCCTTGCGGACCACTCACTTATTGAAACGGCTGGGCTCTGCATGATCTTCGAGAGGCGCGCATCTCAGATCATGCACACAGCAGAACCTGCTTGGAGCTGGGGTTGTCTCCGCGCCATGTCCCTGCATGCGACGGGCGACGTCCAGGAAAAAGCTCCAGTCTGCTGCAGGTGGCGTTCATGCCGCTCAACGCATTCGATGCAAGCATTGTGGCTGACTGGAGCCTTCTGAGGGTATCTTGCTAAGCTTCCGGGCGTTGCGGACTGTTGATCATCGATCGTTGATCGTCACTGAAAATCAGGCTGACACTTTCCTCCACAGACCGGAAGTCGGTCCTCTGATCGGGGGTTTTATCAACCAATACACGAAATGGAGATGGACGTTCTACGTCCTGCTGATTTGGGCAGGAGTGCAGCTGGGACTGATTGTCTTTCTTGTCCCTGAAACTTATCATCCTGTGCTGTTGCGGCAAAGGGCACGGCAGTTGCGTAAAGAAACCGGCAATGACGCCTGGCATGCTCCCATCGAGAAGCTGACACGCTCGCTTCCGCAAACGCTTCTTTGGTCCTGCATCCGTCCATTTCAACTACTTGGTAGGGTTGACACACGCCGCAAACTCTATCTGAGCCCAGCTGACGTTGAACTTCCAAGTCTTCGAACCAATGGCAAGAACAGCAATTGACTCAACAGGAGACAATCAGCTAACCTATAATTTATTTAGTGTTTGAACTTATGCCTCCTTTCTGCGATTTTACTAGGCATCATTTACCTGTTCTTCGGGGCATTTCCACTGGTGTTCGAGAACAACCATGGGTTCACCATCTCACAGACAGGGCTAGCTTTTCTAGGTTTGTTGATCCACCTACCCTGCCCACATGCGACTTTTCGCTAACTATCTTTAGGTCTATTCGTTGGGATGCTCCTAGGTGTACTGAGCGATCCTCTTTGGGGGAGAAATTACACTCGACTCGTGCGCAAGCGTGAGGCGCAGGGCGGCGAGCCAGGCGGCTCTGAGCCTGAGTTTCGACTACCTCCAACCATTGTCGGGGCAATTCTCGTTCCTATTGGGCTGTTTGGTAAGCTCGTGCCTGGCTATGAGCATAACGGCAAGCCACATCTCAAAACGATTGCCAACTAATTTTGATCTGCGCAGGGTTTGGCTGGACAACGTTTTCCTGGGTGAGTTTCGTCATTAGTTTCAAACAATCGGACTATTAACCCAGTTACTGACCATGTCCTTGCAGGTTCACTGGATAGGTACAGTAACTGATCGACACCCGGGGCGACGTTGATCCACTGTCTGAACGGCCCGAGAGCGGCAGCGGCGCTACGGCCTGACTCAACAGTGCTAACGGTCCTCGTCTAGTACCGATCCTGTTCTCATTAGTCTTTGGAGTCGGGTGAGCTGATGCTGGCAATCGCGACCGGGTTGACGTATTTCACTAACAATGACCTACATAGAACGATATTCGTCTTCGCTGGCGTGTTCACCTTCCTCGTCGATTGCGTAAGGAATCCAAGCGGACAGACCGAAGCACGAGCCAGCGACTAACGGAGGTGACTTAGTACCCACTGTACGCAGCGAGCGCGCTTGCAGCGAACAGTTTCGCTCGATCCAGCTTTGCCGCTGCATTCCCCCTGTTCGGCGTGCAGATGTACAACAGTAGGTATCCGAGACACGATGCAACAGGCATCTGCGCTGCCCTAAACGAGCAGTCACTGATTTGAAGGCAGAACTGGGCGATCAGTGGGCAACCTCGCTTCTAGCATTCCTGGCCTTAGCGATGGCGCCGTAAGGATCATCAACCTTCTTCCAACGGGCCGGTCATGCACGTCGCTAACAACTGCCGTGCAACACCACAGATTCCCCTACATCTTCTACCGGTACGGCAAGCGACTCAGGGGTACAAGCAGGTTCGCGTCGGCGTAGGGTCGGAGAAGGTTTGCACTTGGACATGGACTAAGAGCAATGGTCGCGGCTGAAGGAGTGAAGTTTGGGTCACTGGTTCGCCATGTATGCACTACCTAAATATAGCGATGTGGCACAGAGGCATTCCAGGGGCACCGGTGGTGCGTTCAGGTCGCTTCGGTTGCCAGCGCACCACGTGACACGACTTGGAGCAGCATGCAGAGGACACAGAGGGCACAGAATTCCGCTGGCTGACCGAGGGCTGGTTGATCACCCTCTGTGCGACGGGCCGCAGCGCCACGGGGGGGATGGAGGCCACCGAGCTGACGGCTCCCTGATGCGCGCCTGGATATGTAGCCATTAGCTCTAAACGGCGGGTGCGTTGCGACAATTGGCGAGCTAAGAACGTGGCCGCACAGAGATCTGCCCACTTCCAGTAGATTAAGCTAGGTGCGTTTAGAGTTTTAAGGCCCATGGCTCGAAAATTGAATAATGGCGATTAGCGGAAGTGCCCTCTGGGATAGCCTGGCTGTGGGGAGTGAAGATACTAAGTAGCGGCTGAGGAGCGAGGTCAGGAAGGAGGTTGACGCGGACGGACGGGCGCCGCGGCACAAAGAAGGTTCGACGAACAGCTGTCTGGCGCCTCCAGCCCCATGCTCGCACCGCAGCCCGCCAAACACCAAGGCCGGCATGGTATCCATGACTGCGGGGAGCTGGCCCTTGCCGCGGATGCACCAGAAAATTGTCAGCATCCAGCATCCAGCATCCAGCATCGACGTCTGCCAGAACAGCTTCGCGCACCGCCTCTTGCGCCTGACAGCCAGACAGCTCGAAGCTCGCGCTGCTAAGGCCCGCCGAACTGCCAGCTGCGTCTTGCAGTGGCCATTGCTGCCCCTTCCCAGGCGTCCTGCATCGGCGCTCCAGTGCGGTGTCATCCTGCCCAGCGGGTTGTGTACCTGCCTTGCGTGCGAACCACCCCATACTCCGCCGTGCGCCTTTGCCCACCGCTCGCCCTCGACCAGCAGAACGTCTACCAGCGGCATGGATCCCACGAGACAGACTTGCCCCCATCGTCGATTATCATGAACTGCACGCGCGCCCCTCGCATCTCCCCTCTGGTGCGTGAATCCCAAGGCTTGGACCACGACAGCAGCTGTCCCCATTCTTGCGTGCCGGATTAGCAGCCTCCGCCGCTCGAGCGCCATCAGATCTCGGGCAGCTACTCAGTCCAGCTAAACTTAGCGAGCCGTTGCAGGACAGCGGTTTTGCGGGTTGCGCTTCATCCCGTACGGCCGAGGCAGCTGAGGCGCACTATTAGAGCAACGGTGGCACAGCATTCTGACCTGGCCGCCTTTGCACGCGTGATCGCATCGTCGAGACGACCGGTTGGGACAACCCCAGCTGAACACCCCAGCCTGTCCATTAGCAGGGCCCGCATTGCTGGGAGCTCTAACCAGCACACCACTTTCAGGACCACTCTAAAAGAGCGGCGGGAACACACAGAGATAAAACGTGGGTCTAGCAGCCGGCAGCATCCACGCAAAGGGATTGTCTCCGTGAGAAAGCATTCGCTAGTCTCGGGAAATAATTAGAGACAGGTCTGTCCTTGTTCTTGACTGTTGTGTATCCTACCTACAAAGTAAGATATTATGTCCACCTCAGACGCTGCCGATGATGCATCTCCCTCGCCGGAATACAGCGGCGATCTCGAGGGAGTCGACATGGCGGAACAGAAAGAGCCTCGCACGGAGAATGATGAAGGCTCGCCTGCTCAAGCGAGCAATGGAGAGAAACCTAAGTCTTCCAACGCCAAGGACCCTCTGAGGCCGAGGAGGAAGAAGGCCAGAAGAGCATGCTTCGCTTGCCAGCGCGCTCATCTTACTTGCGGTGAGTGTATACAAGCTTACCAGGAATCTCCCCTCCTGTTCACCCTTTAACTGTGTTAGAATTGCACTGGCTAACGTTGATTACAGGTGATGAGCGACCTTGCCAGAGGTGCATCAAAAGAGGACTTCAAGATGCATGCACGGACGGTGTGCGCAAGAAGGCCAAGTACCTCCATGATGCTCCTGTCGAGGCACTCATGCCAGGCATTGGTGGTCACTACCACCATCCCAATGGTACCAAAGCTTCATCACTCTCTATTCCGGCGTCCGATCCTGATTCCTCAGTGCCTCTTGCACAAGCAGGGGTTTTTTATCCGCAGGCGCAACCGGCGACATTCAATGTCTACCCGCAGACGACCGCTCAGCAGCAGATGTCCCTTCCTATCTCGGACGGCTCAATGATGAACCCCTTCAACCATCAACAGACGCCCATCTCACCCTCTTTCAACCATCCTCGCGTACAGCATTCATCGCCCATTCCGGGCATACCCAACTCTATGTCGCAACTATCGCAGCCGACCGCTGCGCAATTATCCAACTATGGCGCACCACTCTTCGACCCGAGTGATCCGGCGCTTTTCAACTTCGACATCTCCGGTCTCAACTTTGGCAACCACTATGGTGCGCTGGAGTTCGGCATGCTCGGTCACATGTCCTCCGGTGCCGCTGAAACTCCATCGGAGAAGGACCACCTGATGAATCCACTCAACCAAGCAGCGGCATCATTCAGTGCGCCTGTAACGAGTTCCAGCTTCTCTGGTGAGGGCATGCCGTCGAACCTCGTGTTCAGCCAGGATGCGATGGGTCAGCATGACTGGCGAGACTCGCACTCCAGACAAGGCAGCGCGGCACAGATGCAGACGCCCCAAAACACGCCTGCTATGATTAACCTCGATAGCCAGCAACGAAACGACGGTTTCAATGGTCTGGCTCAAGCCTATGCTATCGGCGCTGGCCCAAGTAGCTTAGCCGGCGTTAGCCCTGCTTCGGGACCTCACGACATGGTAGGGACCTACGAAAATGTACCTATCTCGGCGTCCATGTTCGTAAACCCAAATCAGCAGCAAGCGTCACAGCAGCAGCAAGTATTCCAGCATCAACAGCAGCAGCCACGTCAACCACAGGTGATACAGCACCGAGGGTCGCAGCAGCAACAACCCCGCTCAGACTTCCTACAAGGTAGTTTTCAGCCTCAGGGCACACCCCAGCAAACGCGCAAACGCCGCCGTTCTAATCCATCAGACATCTACAACTCGGTCAAAAGTCCGCACTCCTACACGAGCGCCTTCCACGCACTAACCGCATTTCTGAAAAAGCGGCTCTCGCCCGCGAAAACCGTCCGCGTCGCTAAAGCCATGGCCTCGATCCGCCCATCCTTCATTGCCTGCACCAAATCTCTTAACCGCGACGATCTAGTCTTCATGGAAAAGTGCTTCCAGCGCACGTTGTACGAGTACCAGGAATTCATTAACGCGTACGGCACCCCCACCATCATCTGCCGCCGCACGGGCGAAGTAGCCGCCGTCTCAAAGGAGTTCAGCATCCTAACCGGTTGGCGTCGTGACGTACTTCTGGGCGCTGAACCCAACCTTAACGTCAACACGGGCACGCCCTCGACCTCAGGCGCGCATTCAGGCAACAACTCCACGGGCGGCATAACCACGCCCGCCATCCCGGCCAACGCAGACGGCGGAGCCATCGAGCCCACGAAACCGCAGCCCGTGTTCCTGGCGGAGCTGCTGGACGATGACAGCGTGATCCAGTTCTACGAGGAGTTCGCGAAGCTTGCGTTTGGTGACTCGAGGGGCTACGTCATGGCGCCGTGTAAGCTGCTCAAGTACAGGACCAAGGAGGATATAGGGTTCGTCGAGGACCAGCTGGAGAGCGGCAACAGTGGCGGCGCGAGGAGAAACACCAACGGCGCTTCTGGCGCCGTCAAGACGGAGCATGGGTTTAAGGGGGGGGATGGAGAGCGCGATTGGGGGCGAGGCGGGGATGAATCAGCTAGGAGATAAAGATGGGAAAGTCGACTGCATGTACTGCTGGACGGTCAAGAGGGATGTGTTTGAGGTGCCGATGTTGATTGTGATCAACGTGAGTATTCGCGCTCTTGTTTCGTGTTGGGGCAACACTATGGAACTATGTGCTGACAGTTCTGCGCAGTTCTTGCCCTGCATATAGGTGCGAGCATCGCGTGCATAAGGCGCTGATGGAGTTTCTTGGTGGCTACATAGTGGTTTAGAGCGTTGCTGGCGTTGGTACTTGCTTTCTGGAATGCGGTTACTGGCATACATGAGAAACGGCTTGGATTTGGCTTGACTTGGTCGTCGATGGCTATTGAGATATTGATGTTGAAGAGAAGACGCTGAAGCAGCTGCATGCGTTGTGGTTTCTGTACCTTAGTCGTCGTTCTGTTTTGAGGCTTTTATCTGGCGCAAAGCGGCTACACGCATGATATCACGGATGGGACTTGCAGTTGCAATGCGATTACGATGTTACGTTACCTAGTCTATCCGTCTAATATGCTTTCAATCTGCCGTGTGCCTCTCGTGCTTTTTCCCGCCCCAGCTTCAGCTTGCAACATCAATCTCCTCTTGCTCCTCCTTACTTCTCGCCTTGGGAAACTGGACCAAGTAATCATCATCCCGATACTTGGCATACGCAGGCCTCGCCAAGCTCCGTCTCGTGACCTCGATATCCTCCATGATGTCCTCAACTAGCGCCTCCTTGGACACGTAATCATACTCCGGCCGTATGAACCCCAGGACCAGGAGGTTAAGATGACTGCCATAGAAGTCGGAGGGGAAGCTGTGCATGATGTGGACCTCGACGCTCCGCACAGTGTTCTTGTAGTACGGATTCCAGCCCACGCTCATCACCATTGGGTAGACCCTCTCGTCGAATTCATCTCGATCACGATCTCCATCGGGACCTTGAGCCTCGCGGCTGTCGCGCCCGTCGGCGCGCGGAGCCTCGAGCCCGGCCCACCCATAGTAGATCCCGCTCTCCATGCCCTCCTGACCGCCGACGCTGAGGCCGGAGAGCGGGATATTGGCCGTTGGGATGCCGAGCTGGGGATGTGTGTCAGCCTGACGCGCCATGGATGTAGCTAGGGGGATTCTGTGCGCCAAGGTGGACACAGGAGGCGGGTATACAAGGGGACGAAGCAGCAGGGATGCAGGAGATTTCGTCAGCGGTATTTCCTGCGCCTTGCGCTGTTGATCTTTGCCAGCACATCGCATGAGGATGGTTGAAAGAGGGTGAGATGGGCGTCTGTTGATGGTTGAAGGGGTTCATCATTGAGCCGTCCGAGATAGGAAGGGACATCTGCTGCTGAGCGGTCGTCTGCGGGTAGACATTGAA
>Ga0068629_1000008_pt1 | contig 27652 bp, 23 predicted proteins | sample InSIn3gowninarea_FD_77432 | JGI IMG/M metagenome (GOLD analysis project Ga0068629, IMG submission 77432) | Clean room microbial communities from NASA Spacecraft Assembly Facility at Jet Propulsion Laboratory, Pasadena, California, USA -... ...
GTCCCTGTATGAGTAATTGGAAAATTATGTATCATTTGTCTGAACTTATCGGAACTTGCGATATAAGTGGTGCTAGTATTTGTAAACAGGCCCCTATTGCAGATAACAACACATTTGAAATGAATATTGGTCAATCTTTCGATTAGAAGTCAGTACTGACCTTAGATTGCTTGTTCGAAACACTTTGATTGTGGCAATTCTCTCTCTCTCTCTTGAAAGCATTACAAAGTACAAAATAAGTAAATTCATATATTGAACTCACAATAAGGCGGTATACGAAACTAATAAAAGTAAACCCCAAGATCGAAGGCAAAAAAATATAACGAAGAAAAAACGAAAAGTGAGAAACAATTTACTTCTTCCCCTCTTCCCCCGCCTTCTTTCTTTTGGCCTTAGCAGCTCTCGTTCGTCTGGCTACAGGACTCGTTGGGTCCGCTATCTTCTTACTAGGCTCAGTCTTCCTCTTACGCTCTGCTTTCTTCTTCTGCTTCATCGTCGTCGTTGTTGTTGTTGTCGTCGTACCTCTTCCTTTCTTTACTGGCGGTGGTTCGTCGTTGTCATCGTCGTCTGGGTTGAGAGACGCGCTACTATGCCTCTTCTTGGCTTTCTTGTTACTTGTATAGTGGAAGTAGGCCTCCTCATTATTCGGTGCTTGGACTTCCTCATTGTGTTCGGTAGAGGTTTGATTAACGTGATTGGATTCAGGAGACTTCTTGGTGGTGCCATGGTTAGGTTGCTTAGCTGCTTTTTCCTCGCTTTCGGGCTTGGATGTTGGTGAGGGAGGTTTTTCGGGCTTGATTGTGGTGATGTGGGTTGGTTCAGTGGTAATGGTAGGCTTGGGATGCGGCGTGGGAATGGCTTTATGAAGGCTAAGTCCGTGACGTGGCTCCGTAGTAAATTTGGGTGTGAGTTCAGTAGATTTGGGTTGTGGGGTGGTTATCTCAGGGACTGCCTCCGTTATTGTCCGAGAGGATGTAGATTTGCTGGGCGTTAGAGCTGTCGGGTCGGAAGTAGATTGAGATGCAGGCTCTGTTGTCGATACCTGTGTTGCTCTAGGTGACATAGATTTAGACGGCGTTGTCTTGGACAATGGAGTCTTGGTCGCGGCCGGCTTCATTGCGGACATGTCTGTGGTGGTATGTTTATGCACTTCTTTGCCCCTTGACAAGTCAGTCGTAGTAGGATTTCCGGTTGTGGCAGTGGTGATAGCAATCTCTGGCACAGTAGTGTCGGATCGTCGTCCTTCAATATCTGTAGTAGCCGAAACATCATCACCTCTCTGCTTTTTCGCTATGGGCGAATCGTCTTTACCGCTATCAGTCCTCTTCCGCTTCTCTGCGCTTTTTGCTGTTCCGGACTCTGATGTAGGGGTATCAAGACAACTGGCACCCTTAGGCGGAGATACACCACCATTAACTCCTCCCAAGACTTGTAGTCCTTCGAACCAGTGTGCCGGAGCCCATTTCCGAAAGTGTGTATGATCTAATGGGGATGCAGACCCAGCATCAACCCAATCCATGTTTCTGAGGACATCTTTCCCCTCAAAAGTATCGTTTTCCGGTTTCCCAAATATGGGAATGTCCTCATGCGCTCTCTCACGTAGCCATCCGATCTGGGCCTTGTATCTCACCAGCTCCTTTGTCTCAGCCCTGTTAGACAAGCTCTCATGCAGGCCATTTATAAAGTCAAGTTTTGACGACCCGCGAAACCAACATGTTTGAGCGAAAAGGCGGATGCCTAGATGGTACAGCTTCTTCCTCTCAAGACGCTCTTGTGCCACACTTTGCCTAAGTGCTACGATATCTGAGCAGAGCGCTGTCTCTACTTCCTGCTCGTGGCGGGCAGCGGCGACGGCTTGCTTCACTGCTTCAGCAAGCTCTTTCTTTTCGGAATCCTCGGTCTGAATGATCATCTCTTGTCCTTCTATGTCCAGGTTGCTGTCGCCCCACTCGGGCGAAACTTCAGTGTAAGCTTCCAAAGCCCTCTTCTTCTCATAGATCTCCGCAGATGCCTCAATATTCACTTCGTGTCTCTCTTCGAGCTCCCTGAAACACAATTGAGTCTCAGGCCAGACCCAGCTTCGTCTGACAAAACGACCCGCAGGCCAAACTTTGGCTTCTCTCGCATGCTCGAATACCCCTGCGCCAAACCCGCCAAAGTTCATGAAATGATCAATTTCTGTATGTAGGTGTTGCCGTTCGTCAGTATAGAAGAGCAATTTCCAGCCCTTACTCTGGTCAAGTAAATTCGCTAGGCGCCATGATCCAACCATATCGAAACAGCGCGGCATCCGCACACGCAGTGTAGTCAAGCTTTTGAACTTCAAAGCGTACTCAGCCCAGAATCGCTGCCAACCAACAGCTTCACGAGTAAAAGCTGCTCTGCGAGCGAGATAATGTAGGGACTCCTGTGGCACTGACCCCTCAGTATCAGAGTCATCAGACTCATGGTCGTTCGCGCTTTCACCCACCGGCGGCGTTGACGTATATGAGTTGGCGAGTTGTGCATAGTCGACGGTTTGAGGCTTCTTCTGCTGTAGGAATCGCTTGTTAGCCATCTTCTGTTTTCCGTCCTCCGTCCCTTGGAACCTGAGAGGTTGTCGTTGCTTCGAGAAAGGACAGATCGTCTCGCCTTCTCCTTTCCAAGGACAAGGCACGGTAGGACATGGAGCAGTTGACCACTCGTGGGGCTTAATCGCTTCAATCTCCTCCAACCGTGCCTGATCGATTGGATTTCGCAGATCATAGAAAATACTGAGTGTATCCACAAGGCCGGCGATTGTCTGCAAGTTGGCACTGAATGAGTTTTTGAGCCATTCATTCCATTTTTGTTGATCGTAAGGCCAGCCCCAGTAGCAACTAGACGTATCAATTTTGCGTCTGCCAATCAATAGATGAACTGGTATGCCAGCAGCTCTGAGTGACTCAAAATGCTGCATGATGCGAGCCATGTAGTCCGTCTTCCCAATGTATATTTTATTATATGCGGGATCCAGTGTGGACTCCATTTTTTCCGGCACCATGAACCAATCCCAGTCAAAGACAGGTCGCCACTTAAAGGTTCTGTTCACCCAGCTGTAGAGTCCCGCGAGATCCTGGTACCGATTGTCGTGAAGGTAATCTTCCCGGGCTCCGCACTCGGCTTCGTCTTCGAACTGTATCAGAGCCAATGGATGAACTGGAGAAGTACTCCTATTCTGCGGTTCGGGCTCTAACGGGTACAACGCTATTTTACTTTTACGAGCTACAAGTTGAAGCTGCATGAGTAATTGTGGCAAAGAGTTAACAACCTGAGACTTGATCGCTTGACCCATAGCGAGATGATTTCCCAACTCGCAGCTGGGCGTACCAGGATCTACGGTGGAGGAAGTTTGGGGATATACGTATGTACCTCCGTCGTTTTGGTAGAACTTAATGTTATTTTGCCGGTAAAGCGCCCCGTCCTGTAAGTCTTTCTCGTGAATAGCTGCGCTCCGCTCTCCACTTTTTATTGTAGTCAACGCCCCTGCGGATGGTTTACTCCCTACCGCTGCACGGTCAATGGTTTTGGAGAAGTCCATAGCTTGGCAGTAAGCGGAATACACGTTCTTCTTGATCATCTCATCTCTGTGCAAAGGGCTACTTGGAGTTATAGGCTCGAGGCAATCAGCCTTCCTGAGTGGGTACATCTGTATCCAGGCTCCAAGATCAATTCCCACTCTTCGGATTGCCGATTTGAACTTCTCCAGTTGCGCGAGGAAGTGCGGTAGGAAATCAATATAGAATCTTAGTTCAATCGATGTCACAGTGTCTGGGACGTTGCGCGAAATGCGAAGAATAGCACTGCAGGCCTTACGATGGGTTTCCTCTCGATTGATATTCCTCATTGAGGCATCGAACCGGTAATCGTAATTTTGGCGTTTTTCGTATGGTGCTCGAATAGAGAGAGTCTCCAACTGCTTGCATTCAGGTAGTATAGTGCTGAACGGACTTTCTTCACCTTTGGAGTCGTCGCAATCAGATAGTCCGAGCCATTTTAGTCGACCGAGAATTGGTTGCGCTGAGGCATCCACCAGATTTGGTTTCGAGTTACGCAGTGTATTCAGGATCTCGGACCATCTCGGCCTTCCTTTGGTATCAGTAAGATGTGACGTCCCTTTCCCTTGTTGAACATCGCTCAGATCAAGGGCTTCCAGTGCAGGCAATTGCTCGCTTATCCACTTAATATCCTTCATTTCCATCCAATGAGCTACAGCGATCCGCTTGACGTACCACTGATTTTCATTGTTAACTCTCTTTCTGAACTGATTCCATCTCTCTGTAGGACTAGGATAGCGCGCTGATTTCCCTCCTTTTATCTCGCCTCCATTAATCTTGAAGCCCTTTTGCCGTTCCCAAAGAAGCCGTCTCTTTCGTTCGTCGCCCTCGTACATCAGCCAATCACGCCAGTCCCAACATGTGAACGGTTCGTAAAGTGCGCCCTTTTCAATGTAGGCGTTGTCGATATCTTTACTACCCGTGGCAATCTGATATGCAAAACACCCCTCTCTACCAGCATACCTGAATATAATTTCCTTGATATCATAGTTCCCAGGATGACCAGTCTTTCCTCTGACGTCAAACCTCTCGTTTTCGCGCTCCAATCTTGCGAAAGGGCTTCTTTTCATTGTAGAAGCCATGTCAGACAAATTACTACGATTCGTTCGATGCTCGCTCCACCAAGACAGTTGGGAGATATTGACGCTGGAACATATGACGAGTGGTATGCCAGAACAGCAAACTTGGGGAATGGCAAAGGGTAAATACTCAAAGACTCAAAACATCATCCGCAACTAAGTCGACACATGACAGATGTTCGTCTCTTTGTTGCGTACAGCGTGCGCCACACTGTATGCCACCATCCGTCCGCAAGAACAAAGGAAAACAACCATATCGGGATAACAGGAGACGGGTGCCACTCTGAAAGCATAAAGTAATGCTCTCACTAACGACATAGCAAGTTGCAGTGTGGAACAAAGAGGAGGAGTTCAATAGATGCATTCGAAAATAAGCGCAAAGCATCTAATCTTGGGAGTGTGCGCAACACTTTTCAGCGACCGTTATACTCTTGATGTCAACTCTCAGGGATCTCTAGACGGGCGTCACATACGTAAACATTTACCCTAATTCGTGCCATGTAATCCAAGAGTAATCAAGGCAGTGTAACTCACGTGATCAAACAAAGTCCGCCAAGCTCACCAGACGCTTGGATGCAGCGGTAGTTTGATGCTTGGTATGAAGGTCTGCATGCTTACAAAGGAGAAGTGTGCCGAGTTCCTTTGGATTGAGGGTAAAGAGATGCTTCAGTGAACCTGTATACTACGTTTTCACGATATAATACGGCGTAGAGTAAGCAGGCACTGGATCATGAATTGAGGATATCAAGCTCGCAGTCTTCCCAAAACTCAATCATTGACACGAAACCGTAACGAAGTCGTCAAGCAGCCAGTGCCCCAAAAAATAGACCGGTTCATTACCCGTTGCAAGGAATCTCAGCCGCCTCATCTGGGCTGAATGCATATACCAATAGTGAAACACGTTGACCACCGCTCACTTCTGCATCATCAATTGGACGAACTCGTTGTCTATTTAGAGAGTTAGTGTCGCTCGTTGCACGCAGTGGGTTGTCTCACAGTCGATTCGCCCATCGCCATCCTGATCAGCCTCCCTGATCATCTCATCGACCTCATCATCAGTCAATTTCTCGCCGATCGAGGTCATAACGTGGCGCAGTTCGGCAGCGGAGATGAAGCCGTTGTTGTCGCGATCGAAGACCTTGAATGCTTCCCGGATCTCCTCCTCAGAGTCGGTGTCCTTCATTTTGCGGGCCATCATAGTGAGAAATTCTGCAAGGTAAAAGTCAACATGTGGCCCAAGCAAGCGGCTTAGAGCTACTAGTCCATACCTGGGAAGTCAATGGTGCCATTGTTGTCAGCGTCGACCTCGTTGATCATGTCCTGGAGCTCGGACTCGCTGGGGTTCTGGCCTAGGGAGCGCATGACGGTACCCAATTCCTTGGTGGTAATCTGGCCTGTGACGCCAAGGTGTCAGTACTACATAGACAAGCAGCATTGTGTTGGTAGCGCAGAGATTATGGGGGGAGCGGCAGCGTCGCGCAATCGTGGGGGCCAGCCAGCCAGGCCAACAGCCTCGCAGGCTGCCACGACCAAATGTGTAGATCGCTTGGATATACATTGGGGGACGGGGCACGATATCGAAAGCGAAGCAGTACTGACCATCACCATCTTTGTCCTGTTCGATAATATCAAGTCAGCGAACTGGTGAATCCTAGTGTGCAATGTCGCATGCCGCTAGGCAACCACGATCCGAGGTGGAGTGGGAATAGGGAGACTTACGAACAGCGAGAAGGCTTCCTTGAACTCGGAGACTTGCTCCTCGGTGAGAGAATCAGCCTGCGACCATCAGTTAGTGTATGCGGGGGCAGGTGTTGAGGGTTCATGGCTCTGATTTCTGGGAGGGCGGGGTATGCAACGGGGACGGCGTGGGGCAGAACGCACCATGGCTGCTGGGAGAGTCGCGCGAACGGCGTGCGAGAGCTTGAAGAGTTGTGTTCGGGGGGTTCGGAGGTGGTTTTACGGCTTCTCTTCGAGGCGCTGATTGTGTGTGTGGGGAGAGGAGACGAGGTTCAGGTGTGTCTGCGGCTGGAGAGAAGAGGGTAGAAATGCGCGGCTGGCCCTGAAATGCCTGACACGGGCCCGCCTTCCCTTGTTGGGCCACGCTAGTATTGGCAGCTAAAACCGCCGTAAGCAGCTGGAAGGCCGCTAATTCTCAGTCGTCGCAGCCCTGCGCGCGGCCAAGAGACTCGCTCCTGCCTGTGCGGCTCTGCGGCGGACATTGCAAAGCGCAGCTCCACCTCCACCGACGAACGGCTCACCGCATCGCATCGCAGCACTTGTACCATTGTCTAGTCCCCTTCTATCATGACCTAGCCACATTCCGCTCCATCTCCCTACGCCATGTGGCGCGATCGAACCAACCTGTATGCCCACTTGCTTGCACCCCCCCTGGCTCGCTTTCGCTGACGTAGCCTGAACAGCTTCATATCCTACCGCCAGTCCTACTCGCACCACCCGGCCAAGAAACCGCGATATGGAGGGCCGACATCCAATGGCTTCGGTGACGGTGGGCGAGTATCCGAGGAGCGCCTCGGGCTCATGTCTGCCGGCGCCTTCGAGGACGACGGGGATGCGGTGATTGAAATGGACCTGCTGCCTCCGCGATGGCTGGACATCCAGGATGAAGTCACGGAGCATCTTTCGGACATCGCCAAACAGACGCGGAAGCTGGATCAGCTGCACCAGAAGCATATACTGCCCGGATTCGACGACGAGGACGTCAAGAAGCGCGAGGAACGGGAGATTGAACAGTTGACCCAGGACATCACACGAAACTTCCAGAAGTGTCAAAAGGCCATTAAAAGGATAGAGACTATGGTGCGAGAAGCCAAGCAGCAGGGCAGCATCAACCAGGGCGAAGAGATATTGGCACAGAACCTCAAGATTTCTCTAGCCACACGCGTTGGCGAAGTGAGCGCCATGTTCCGCAAGAAGCAGGCCACTTATCTGAAGAGTAGGTGAACTTAAGAAGCTATCGATCTAGTTTACTAATATACCGGTGTAGAACTCCGCGATCTCGGTGGCTTTGCCTCACCCTTCCGCTCCGCAACTCCCGTTCAAAACCCCTACAACGACCCCGCGCTCCAAGAATCCGACGCGGACCGCTCATTTTCGCAATCTACCCTTCTCCAGACGAAACAGCAGCGGCTTCGACATGATCCGAATGAAGCGCTAATCGCGCAGCGCGAGCGCGAGATCGAAGACATTGCGCAAGGTATCATCGAGCTCGCGAACATCTTCCAGGAGTTACAGACAATGGTTATCGATCAGGGAAGCATGCTTGACCGGATTGATTACAACATAGAACGAACGGCGACGGATGTCAAAGAGGCAGACAAAGAGCTCAAAGTAGCTTCAGGGTATCAAAAGAGAAGCGTCAAAAGAAAGGTTATGCTTCTACTTGCGATATTGATTGCCGGAGTCTTTATACTACTGTCGTTGAAGCTGAGCCGTAAAGGAGGCAATACACCACCAGCGCCGGCCACTCCGCAACTTCCCGAGATCCCACCAGAGGCTGCCGTAATCGCATCAGAACGCCATCGAAAGAGGAGACAATCAATAACGCTTCGGCCTAGTCGAAATTGGCACAGGCGGAAAAGAAGACTATGGCAAGGGGTGGAAGATGATCTTCTCGCTTTTTGAACATCTTCTTGGATTCATTTGTAACATATTTACCAATCAAGATTTTGGACTTTAATACCTAAGATGTTGGATCCTCCTAAAGGGAAGAAGCACTGCTACTGAAGACATCTCGAACGTGTGAAACCAAGCTAAACATGCAATTTACAATGCGTTCTACAATACTTGGTAGACAAAAATCCACAACTAAAGAACGCACATCTAACGCTCCCCGTTGATCCTAACTAGATCCGGTAATGGCTGCGTAGCGTGTGGAAAGAGGTGGGAAGTTCACACATTCGCTTACTAACAACGGGTAAATGTAGGTTTCTTCCCGCGGGAAGGATTGATCTCTACGCCTGTACGAGTCCAGAATATGCACACAGACGGGAACCCGGAAACACTTGCCTCGGCTCCGGTGGGAGAGCCCTATATGCAGCTGCTTGACCAATCACGACGCAGAGTACTTCCCCCTAACTTTGTATACTGCATGTCTGGGTATAGAGGCTCAGGGCCAGAAGCATGCAGGGTGGAGTTCGGTTGGTAAGTTATATAGTGAGAATATTCCCAAGGCAGCCGGCCTTGCTTATATCACGGGGACCCTAACTTTATGCTATATCTTCCTGTCGGTCAACTCATCGCTTGTAAGTTCTTAGTGTACTGTTTTTGGAGTTTATGGTCGCGATGAAACTCAGAGACTCTGTTGTTTACGCCCAAAGTCAGTCCATAATACCTCTTTCAGACTACCCGACATTTCTAATCCACTACAGTCGCAATTGGCTCTTTTGCCTCTTCCTTGAACCAGACATGGGACTACATCGTCGTTGGCGGCGGTGCATCCGGCATCCCTCTTGTAGACAGACTCTCGGAAAGTGGAAAATCTGTACTGCTTATTGAGCGCGGATGGCCATCTTCAGGAAGATGGGGTGGTAGTAAGAAAACTCTATATTTCGCCTTTAATCGAGGCACCTAGTGCTTAGCTATACATAGCCCATCGCCCAGCTTGGCTCGAAGGCACGAACCTAACTCGCTTTGATGTGCCCGCCCTATATCAATTCATCTGGACTGATCTTACGAACAATTCGGGGATCTTATGTCCGGATGTCTCGCATCCAGCAAGCTGTGTTCTCGGAGGCGGAACAGCAGTCAACGCGGGACAGCTCTACAAAGTAATTCCGTATTTCCTATTTTGTCTAGTGCCTTTCCAATCTATCCCTATCTCGAACAGTGCATTAACACAACGCTATAGCCTACTAAAAATGACTGGGATCTCTCTATGCCTCCTGGTTTCCGCTCCCAAGACATGATTGCTGCCACTCAACGAGCCTTCTCCCGCCTCCCCTGGACAGAATACCCTTCGAAAGATGGAAAATCCTATCTCACAAACGGTACTCAGATTGCAATAGACGCTATCACGAACGCTTCCCTAGCAGAATCAGAGCGGTACCGCCTCGTTCACGCAAACGACGTGCCAGACGATAAAAACCACACCGTATCCCAAGGAGAATTCTTCTTCCTCAACGGCGAAAGAGGTGGACCGATGGCGACTTATCTAGTCACTGCGAGCCAGAGAAAGAATTTCAAGCTGCAGATGGAAACCATGGTAAAGAGAGTTGTACGCACAGGTGAGCATATCGAAGGCGTAGAAGTCGAGAGCACAGGTCCTGGAGGTGTCTCCGGCGTCATCAAACTTGCGAAATCCGGCCGCGTTATCCTCTCAGCAGGCGTCTTCGGGACGTCAAAAGTCCTGTTTCGCTCTGGTATCGGGCCCTTGTCTCAACTTCAACAGGTTCAAAAATCGCCTGATGGACCTACTTTGATTGGGGAGAAGTACTGGATCGATAGACCTGTTGGCTATAATCTTGATGATGCCCCGGCCCTTTATATAGCGTCCAGCAAGGAGGATATCGGATCGTATAATTGGATGTCTGCATATGATAACCCGAACCCTGATGATGTGAAGACGTACTTGGATAACCGGTCTGGTCCTTTAGCCATGATTCAGCCAAGTCTCGGCCCGGTGTTCTGGGACAGCGTGAAGGGGGATGATGAAAAGACGAGGATTATACAGTGGAATGTTAATGCGGACAAGTATCCGGGATTCGGCGGTATGTACTCCATTTATATATGTCTCTGTATCACAGTCCCTTCACCTCACCTAGCTCTCCTTCAGATGTACGACTATCCTCTGCTCACTATGCGACACTTTCAAAGTTAGGATTCTTGCTAACTGAGACTATATAGGTATTATACTCATCGCCGCGACTCTCGACCACGGCCACACGTCTCGCGGCCGCCTCACTATTGATACTAACCTCTTCATTAATGTCTCCACAACACCTTATTTTAATGATCCTGGAGATCATGACTTCAAAGCTTTGTTGAAGTCGGCTACTGGCCTGCTTGAGATTATGAAGACGATTCCAAACTCGTCCATCTACTATCCGCCGGCTAACGTAACGCTTGAAGATTACTTGCGGGATGTACGTCTATCTTATCTTTTCCTCTTTATTCTCTCCTCATTGGCCCTACAATCTGTCGTCTTCCATATTCTTTATACTTTCTCTATACACTTATCCTCGTCATCGTGCCGAGCATTCCAACCTGGCAGATACCTAATATATATCCTCAGGCCATCCGTACAACCCCCATGATCTCCTCAAACCACTGGGTCGGCAGCACACGCATGTCGCACACTTGCTCTGATGGAGATGGCGTCGTTGACGCTACGACACGTGTTTGTGGAACGAAGAATCTGCATGTTGTGGATGCGGGAATTATTAATGGTGTTCCGACTGCGAATCCGCAGGCTGTGATGATTGTGGCTGCGGAAAGGGCGAGTGAGATTATCTTGGGCTTGGATAAGTACGTGTAGGACAGATGAGGGGGACTTGCAGTAGTCATTGTGGAAATGCGATTGTTTCATATGTAATACACTATCTGACGTGAGATGGTGCCGTGTCTACATGCACATGCGCACACTTCGACGGGCTTGATCGCTCATAACAAGACGTGGATGTTGCTGCTTTCTACTGTTCTTACCTACCCAAGAAGTATGTTCCTGAGCCTGTTATTCAACCTCGTGTATGGCTAAACAGCAAAGAATAGCTATTGGATAAAAAATACATTGATATTATCAAAAGATATGATCCATGACAAAGCTTTGTGCATGTAAGGCTGAATTCCGGTCAAGCCTGCACTACTTCTAGCTTGCAGTACCCCACCATACAACCGGTATCAAGGAAAAAGCATTCAAGCGGGGCTGTTCTGAACGTAGCCTTGTGAGATAGTTATCTGCGAAACTTCAATCTTCCTGATATAGCGGAAGTACACGATGGACCCTCTCTCAATTAGTGCGAGTATCCTCACCATCGTTGGCGCAGCTGAAGCCACGAGGAAAGGTATTCAACGACTGAGCTCGCTCAGACATGCACAAGCACAGCTTGATGCGGTAAACAACGAGGTATGTATGATGATGCTGATTTGATAGGTCAAGATATACTAACTAACGATGATATAGATTACAGAGCTTGAACTATTACTCACTTTCATCAAGACCGCCTTAGACCAGCTAAGCAATGAAGACCCCGCCATCAACCTTGAGCTGGTTTTAGAGGCCATTCAACGGGCGGAAAGAGTCACAATGGACTTGAAAGACCTGATAGAGAGTAATCTTACACAGACCAGAGAGAATACTGGTGGAAGCGGCCAGCTTGTCGTTCGACATCGAGGATTCATGAAAATGAAGAGACTGCAACATTTTTGTGGAGAACTGAAAGAAGCAAGAATGAAGCTGAGTCTAGCACTAATGATATTGACCCATATGGAAGTGTAAGGCTCTTGTACACAATGATCAGAGATATGAGTTAACTTGCATAGACGAACTGGTCTCCCGCGGTTACAACTTGCCGTTCAGAATATAACAGTAGTTTCTGGAACTGAGCAACATGCTACGAGTGCTGCCAGTCATGACTCTGCACAAGATCAGTCGATTGAACAAATAATTATGTCTTCCGCGTTCCCAGTTGAATCAGAGAATGCGGAAGTTTCCACCAATTCCTCCATAATACTCACAGCGCTTGCAGTCTCCAGTCGTTGTGCCGCCTTTTCTCCTTGCCGATGCCATATACGAAACAGAGGTCAAACGCCAGCATGGTTGAGGCGGTTCTTCGGTGTTCTATTCTTCCAGTACTCCGGCACTCCACTGCTCAACAGACGTTCTTGCGACTTTCATGGCTGTAAGCCGTACGGTGGCTCGGCGCGGTGCGAATACAGATTTCCGGTTTCATTTTTACCTTGGATGCTATGTATTACCGCAAGTTGGAACAGTAACGGTATTCTAGAAGGAAATTGGTCACTTCGAACACCAGAATATATCCCGGAATCCGCATACGGAATTTTCAATATCGTTGAGCGCTCTGGGAGTTCTCAACAATTAGAAAAGGCGTTAGATTTGAGCGGTCTATCGGCTTGGGCGGCTTTGGAATCTGACGGCCGGACAATACTGGATGTAGGTATCTTTCGGAGCATATGATTGCATATGCTGACGCATGAATGTACATAGGTGGCTGTAATGTATGCGCGATGGGATATGTGTGAGGTGTTGCTGCGTCGAGGTTCTGATATTCATCACCGGTCACGAGATCATATGTAAGATCTATGCGTATCTGTCCACGTACAGCTCACTGACTACCCTGTTTAGATCGACGGCAATGAAGGCATTGGGTGTAATGCTCGACAACCAACGAAACGAACTACACAAACAATTTACGCCGCCATTCAAAGCATACCTTGACGAGGCGGATACGCTCGAGAGTCTTAATTTTAACATAGCTCATCGAATTGTGGCAGGATTGCTCCCTCTTAGTCTGGAGGAGCAACTTGATTTGCATCCGCACCTCATCCATGAGACTGATGCATTTGGCGAAACTCCACTCCTGCGCGCCTTGAGATCAGGCGATCTGAACAGCGCAGTCATGCTCCTGCAGCGAGGTGCTAACGTGAAAGTGCGTAACAGTCTTGGCGCAACACCTCTGCACTATGCAGCAATGAAGTTGGATGAACGATTCTGTCAATACCTTCTCGACGCTGGTGCCGACCCGAACGCAAACGACAATACTGGCGCTACACCTTTAATGTACGCAGCCGACAGAGGCAATCCTGTTACTACTCTTACTCTCTTGAAAGCCGGTGTAGACCCTAATTTGAACATAACATATCCTGAAGGTATTTCTGCACTAGTTTATGCTGTGAAAGCAGGTTGCGTGAAAGTGATCAAGAATCTTTGCAGGTATGGTGCCGATGTCAATATACGATTTGAAAATTGGCATTTTTCTACTGTCATGTTGGCTGTATACTACAACACCGCTACGTGCGTACAGTTTCTGATCGACAAGGGTGCCCACCTAGATCTAGTTACAAGTCGTAGGGACTCAGTTGTGAGCCTAGCTGCAGCTTTCGGAAGCGTTGAGATCATGCGAAAACTGACGGTGAAAAATATCCGGGGTCTTCCAATAGACGCTGTACATATTCAATGGTATTGGAGCAGATTTGACTGCAGGGACATTGAGTATGGCGGGCAGAGAGCCCCCGTGGATGTCGAGCGTGCCGCATTTGAGGAGCTCCTAGATAGCATTCAACCTGCTCGCAGTGCATCGAGAGTCGGGCCAGAGGTCGATAGCGATGGTTGCGATATTGGTCGGGAAGACGATAGCGACGACAACTCAGAGTACGTCAATGCCTTGGAACAACTAAGCGTTTGAGAGGAACTAGCAAGATTTTCCATCTAGTGATCCATCATATGCAGTGACTTTACTCTCAGCATATCGACTGACGCACCGTATGCTCCAGAGCCCCCTGAATCCATTATGATAGCGAACGAATCGTTTACAATATATGGTATCGTATTATCGCAAGACAAACTTCTCCACCTCCGCCTCAGCATTATTTTGCAGAAACGCCGTGCCAGGAACGTCGTCAGTGTACGTATAGGCTACTAACCTATAAGTTCCATCATCACCAGCTCTCAACACTACAGGGAATGGACAACCCAAAAGCACACAGAGCACGTCATCCTGTTCGATAGGCGAGCCTGCTAAACCAATATAGCCCGAGTCCGTGGTGAACAGATAGCTGTCCCCTGCTTCAAGCGCTAGCATAATAATAGCACCGAACGCAATCTGCTCTACACGCGCCATTGGTAGGTCAGACGGCAGTTCTGGTAATAGCCCCATCCAAGGTGGAATCGTATATTCTTCATATCCTGATAACTGAAGGTCATTCAGCATGACTAGTGTGGCTTTTTCAAAAGCAGGCAAACCGGAAAATTCGCCCCAGTCCTGTCCAGACATTTCGACCGAAGGGATGAAATTACTCCCACCACAAGCAGTTCTCCATACGCAACCTTCTGCGAGCTTCGTTGCAGCATCATCCTTGCCGAGTCTTCGGCATAAAGCCTTATATGCCAGATCACTGAACACTCGTGTGAGCCTAAGAATGATAGGAACAGCTTCTGAGCTGGACTGTAAACTTCTGTGGCCAGCCAGAGAGGATTCTCTTAGAAAGTAGAAGATATCCTCTGAGTTGTCATTTATATGCCTGCAGCCCGCGGGAAATGATACTAATGCGTCTATGCATCCAATCTTCATACCGGTAACGGTCAATGTTCCTAGGTCAGGATCGTGCAATAAATTCAGATTTTCAACTTTATGGTCTCGCGTTGCGGGCATGTAGCGGCTCCAAGGCAACCAGAGACCCCATGGCTGATCTGCGATAATGTCCCATTTTCCTTGCGAAAAGTCAATGGCCCAAGAAGGCTTGCATGTCCTTGCCGAACCGTGCTGTGCAATTGCATAAGTCAGCCAGTCCAGGCTCGCCCTCGATTCATAGATGAATTTGGAGGCCACTTGGTACGCGTAGCTCGCTGACTTAGCGTAATCTGCTTCAAAAAGTTGTAGCGACGTCATGTTTCTAGCGGCAACTAGTCCCAGCAATGCATAGACATGGTCCCTAGGGTCCGACGATTCGCGTGTTGTAGTTGCTTCCAGAAGTGCGTCTAGGGACCATGCATCCTGGTCTTCCTCAACGCGTTCAGCGTTAACTAACATCTTGGTTTCGTTCAGTTTCATGAAAGAATAGAATATGCGGCCAAACGGTTTGGAATCAACTGCGTCATCCAACATTCTTGTTCTTCCCTTGAAGGTCATAGAGCGTCCAGTGAAGGAACTTTGTATTGGCATTACCAGCTCTCTGAACGAGTCCCATGGAAGGCTCCACTGTCCGCACAGAAAAATGGGATGTTTTGCGACCAAGAACTCTTGAAACGTCCACATGCGAGTAAACCAGTTCTTAGATAAAAGATGTATGACCCCTGGAACAAGGTCCGACCTTCCATGGCTTGTATCCGCCCATTCGGATCTCTGAGAAGCTACAAAGGTTTGATTTCCCAGTGACTGCATCACCTTATCGATCCAGTCGTCGGACTCTCCAAGCCATATAAGCACCGAGGATGCATTGGCGTAGATATCGCGCATTTGGCGTACTTGGTGGTTTTTTTCGTGATTATTTCCTTGGTTTATACATATAGCATCGACCCATAGCGTCCTCCCTTGGTGCTGACGTCGAAGGTGACGAAGAGCAATGTCAAGATTTTTGGTGATGGCGAGCGTTTCACTACCAATGAAGAGCTTGCACTTATTGGAAGAATCGCCCCAGGCGTAAGAAAGAGCCTCATACTTCATGCTCTCAACTAAAGAAGACGTTTTCTCGAGCTTACAGTGGAGTTCATCGTCATGGTTCGGTGCAGGGAGAAGTGTGAAGAGGCGAATTTGTCGAGAGGAGTGGTCCAGTTCAAAGTGGTGGTAGGTGGGTCTCCAGGCACTCTGCTCCACTGGGTGAGTTTGTACTGAACTCATTGCGCAGATGAAAATAAAATTAAAGGATCTTGCGTTCAATATGCCTGGGTTGGCATACTTTGGAATCGTCTCGAGTTGATAGAATTGATATGGCGATGAACCTCTATTGTGACTAATCTTAGATAAAAGTAGGAATTCGCTACAAGTAACATGCAACAAGGTACTAGGTATCAATGTCTTTGTAAACGAACACCTAATGTAAAATGGCCATATCTACTCGTCGTGCTTGCAAGGCTGAGGTCTCTTATGCACAACCCCGCACCAGTGAAGCGAGCCGCTCTGCAAATTCAATCATCCAGCCACGATGAGAAATGGGACTTCTTGGTTAGTCTAATGTTCACAATCTCCACCGCTTGAAAATATTAATACCAGGGTTCGCCTTAGCGAGCTGGCCGCATCCTTTCTCGTCAATGTGGTATCAGTATTCGTCAACATGTACTGCAGAGATCAACATCAAGTCAGAACCTAGTTAGACACACTTCTGTGTCTGAATTAGAATGCCACTATTCTGCGAGAGTCGAAATGGCAGATTGCAGATAAATCTTGTTAGCTGCTCAAATAACTGACTCAAATTAGCCCAGAGCTCTTACTATTCAACTTGTACAGACGAGCTACAAGAGGGAAATCATCAAGGTTTTAGATATGTCGCGTCTCAGATTCTTCTGGTGGGATTCGAGAGAGTTGACGGTGACCCATACGCTGGGACGGAAGGCATAGCCTAAGGCTTGCTATAGGCACGTAACAAGCAGCAATGGAGTCTGCGCAACAACAATTCTGACAGGTCAGACAAAAGTGCAGCTTTTATATAAGAATCATCCTACCGGTCTTGAAATGATTGTAAAGGCAGGACAAGTATGGAAATGGTGATAATACCAGCCCCGCGGGCAATAGTCGCCCCCGGAGCTGCGTAAATGGCTGCATTACGCTAAAACAGCTGTAATATTCTAATTAATTTTCTAACTGCTGATTGTTTCAGTATCATTATACATACCGGGAATATCTTGTGCGGTGAGGTGATATTTCGCCCGGTGGAGGACGTACTTTGAAGAGCGAAGGCGCTGCTAATTGTAGCGCTCATGACGCCAAACCGAGACCTAGCTGAAACGTCCCGGGACATTGTAATGCAATCTTTTGGACTGCGAGTACTTAGGTATATCTGAGAGCGAGGTTGTGCCCTAGTTGATCACAAGGCACTCTCTATGTTATGCTATAGAGAGCTTTGGCTTCTAAGTTTTCACTGCAACCGAAAATTCCATTTGGAATTCCGCCTTTTCTCGCGCTTATGTGGGCTGGGTCACTGTTGCCGATGTGCAGCAAGTAGCCCAACTAAACGCCCGGTCCAACGAGTGGCTGTGTCGATCGAGGTTGGGGGCGACAAAATCTGCGGCATGAGAGATGGTTGCGTGACGTGAGATGGAAAGTTATCGAGAATCTATGGGCTCTGTGCAAGTCAAAGGAAACGAACGCAGGTGGAATCTTGTCGCGTACGAAAAGAGCAGGCATATATGTAGTCAGGATAGACTAGGTATACACTCGCGTACTTCCTCAATTGAGACTAGTTCCTTTGAGCTTGTACAAGAGAGCGCTAAATGCTAGATCCTGATACGGAAGGCTGATTCAACAAAGCAGAGCCTCTCTGGCGGTGGCTGCTACATTCTGACGCTGACAGTGTTTTGGAAGCGCGGAAGGATGATCTAAGTGATCGCATGAAGGAAGCAAAGGGCTAGTCGCCAGGCGTAGCGTAGGGACGGGTATGATCCTTCGCTTAATTCTGTCCGATAGGATGCTGAGGATGCTTCACGTCGCCGCAGATTGGTGAGTGAGCTGTTGGCAGCATGCACTACCTGTCTTTCGCAATGCTTCACAGTAGAAAGATGAGGATTGACTTCAGATCTGAACATACAGGCGCTCCCAGAATATGGATACAACTTCTAATGGTAATCACGACCAACATCTACATTCAAAGTCCTTCAGAACTGTATGTTCCTTACTAGTATTCTTCGCTTCTAGAAGCCACAAAATTTTCAAAATTGTCGCCTCTCGGGCAATGGATGGCTATGATGATTCGTCGTTTCGTGTTCCTAGCGCTTAAAGAAGGCAAAACAGTTGCATGTACCTTCAAGACAGCCCCCATGGGACGCCTTACAATGTGACAAAAGAAGTCTATTTTGCAGGTTGGATAACATTTGTTCCTTGAGCCAGCGTTTTATCTTTTGCTTAGTCTCATCGAACCTTGTGCTCTTTGAGCTAAACTCCGCTCGTTTTTTTCAGTTGTCGCGCAAGACTAGTCGTACTCTGGCACCACAAAAAGCATACAACAACATCACGGGTTCATTATGTTGACCCTCTTCTGTTTTATCATCCCCCTCCTCCTTCCAGCTACCACCTTTGCACAGCAAACTCAATGTTACGACCCTTTCGGTGCCATTGTCCCCAATACGGATTTCGTTCCATGCCCCAATTCCACAATATGCTGTGCACTTAATCGTCCCGATCCGCCTGGTAGCGACGGCGACGCACGCGATGTGTGCCTTCCCAATGGACTGTGCCTCGATTTCCGGTCGGATGGCAGGGAGGAGGATCGATATTATCGGAATTACTGCACGTTGCAGGAGTGGCGGGATGGAGGGTGTCTAAACCTTTGTACCGATAACGTGAGTCTTCTTCCAACCCTCCTCTGCTGGCTATTGGCATGTCACTTTGGTCGTGATTCTTGAACAATCGACTGAGATGGGTCACACAGGTTTTGAGTGAGGGTAATCAACGCATGACCCCCTGCGACGGTACAAACTCATCCACTAAATGGTGCTGCGGTACAAACACAAACTGCTGTAACGACGACAAGACCGTGCAAATCCTAGCGCAAAAATTGGGAGACCAAGTGCCGGTTCTTCTTCCCACTTCCTCAGCCTCCTCGACTTCCATCTCTGCTTTAACCGACACTTCACATTCAACGTCAACATCGAGCTCTAGCGCTCCTTCAGCTGGGACAGGAACGCCCGTTCCAACTGGAGGCAACTCAACTGCACCGAGTACGGGTCAGCCGTCGCCTAGCCCCTCTCTCTCCACGGGCGCAAAAGCCGGTATCGGGATTGGAGCTACATTCGGCGCATTGTTGCTCTTCGTGCTCGGGTTCGTTGTTGCAAGATCTGCTAAACTGCGACACCATAGTAGTAACCATTTCCAGTTACAAAGCCCTCCGACAGCTTTTCCACTCGAAGATATCAAACAAGGGGGTGTAATACACTATAGGATGAGTGGAGAGTCGAGAAAAGAGTTAGATGGTGTTGGGGTGGTTGTGGAGTTGGGAGGGAGGGATTTGAGTGAGATGCCTTGACCCGAGGGAAAGCAATAGAGTGGTCCAACTGTCTGAATATGATATTTTCATTTTCGTCGAGCCTGATGCAGTGTGGAAATATCCGATGATCACAGTCCCCACACCCAGATTACAGCGGGTGTGGTAGAGGTCCTGTCGAAATCTGCCTTTTAGTAGACTCATGCCGCCTTCGTATCGATCGACTGTAAGCGCCAAAGGTACCGTCCCACGTCAACCCCGCCAACCGCCTCTTCCCCTAAAACCTCCTCTGTCACTCCTGAATCCTCCTCCCCTGCCTCCTCTCCCACCTCTAAAACCACCATTGTCATCTGCCCAAGGACCGAAATCGCCCCCAACTTCCACAACTCTATCGTCTTTATCAAAGCTGAACCTCATCTTCTGATCCAGTCGGCCTACGCCCCTGCCTCGGACTCTTTGGTCCTCGGGCCTCCAGTCGCGACTGGTTTCGGCATGAAGTTCGTCAAGCCTCCGTTCAGAGATTTCGTCCGAAACTTCTAAGTAGTAGAGCTTGGGTTTGCATACCGTGGAAGAGAAGAGCGTATCGAGTGTTTGAAATGATTTGCCCAGATCACGCTTTATCGACTGATCTGTTGTTGGCATTGGAACTGGAGGCTGTTGTGTGCTTATTTTGCGTTCGATATTTGATTTTGGACCCTTGGGTGCATTGAATGGGGCGCTGGACCCAAGTTCTTGAAATACTGCCTGGATGCCTCCATCGTCGATTTCGTGATACACAATTTCGAAACGCTTTGCAGGTATTGGCCGACCGGCTGCACGTGCCTCTTTCTCTGCTGTGATTGCATCCTCTTCTTCGCGGATCCAATCCTCAACCTTGTCCTCAGGGATAAAGTCTACCCATAGTTCTTTTCGCTGACCTTCGGGTGGCCAGATAGAGTTGTGGAGACTCGCGCGGACGCGGGATGCTGCCGTTATGGAGCTAAAGAGAACAAGGGCATGGCTCTTCATTGAGTCGATAAAAAGTGCTTTCACGATCGAAGCGTCAGGAGAGGCGGATGGGGGAGAGGCTAGAGAGACGAGGTGGTTGCGCAAAGGTTCGATTCTTAGGGGTCGCATGAGATCTCGGATATATAGGGCGGGTGTTGCGGGATGTAGAGCTGGGACAATTGGGCGATCGTCCGTAATCATCTCAGTAGATGGTGCTGCAGCGGTAGGTTTGAAGAGGTCTTTAAAGCGGGCACCGTTCTCCTTCTTTTCTAGCGCTGCTGATTTGGGTCCCTCCGAGACTGGTACACCCTTCGTGTCCATCGAAATCGGAGCAGGAGATCTGGCACTGGAGAGTGCGTCCTCCTTCCCAGTTTCAGCATCGCTCACATCATTAGTATCCTCCTCTTTGCTTTTCGCAACAACATCCTCGTCAGGCCGCCTCTGCGCCATAACCACATCCGTGTCCTCCTTCAAGTGCACCTCTGGGGCAGGATCCCTACTCGGGCGCGGCTTCTTCGCCCTAATATCCTGCGATGCCACATCTGGAGACTGGCTCCTTCTCTTGCGCTTCCTGTTGTCAGCCTCCGCTTCCTCCGAATTGATTCGTGAAGGCTCGACAGATGAGTTTGCTGATCGCTCTGGGATTGGGAGAAGCTCTGGCTTCTCAACAGAAGGTTTCTCATTAATAGCCGGCGACGGCGTGATATCTGATGTCTCGAAATCTGCCGTTTGTGATTGTGGCTCATCTGCTTTGGAAATTTCGACAGCCCTAGGCGTAGTCTCGGGCTCTGGGGGTCTGGACAGATTTTGTTCTTTGGAGTCTTCAGGCGCTGCGGCTTTCTCGGGCGCTGGAGGCGTCGACGTAACTTCTTCCACTAGTTCGGGTGCGCTCGTTTCTTTGGTTATGGGTGTGTGTACAGGTTGGTCCGCAGTGATCGCATTGACAGCCGGCGGTTCCAAGATCTCTGGAGCTATATTCAAGTTAATTACGTTAACAACAATTGTATAACCAACAATGCGCAACTCACTCTCGTTTGGCGCAGCCTCGTCCTGCTCCTCAACGACCTCCTCTTCCTCAGGCGACGGAACTGTCGCATCTGTTCCGACTCCGGCCGGTGCGCCATTGGTGGCCCTGTCCGCTTCTCCCAACTTCTCAATAATCTGCGCTTTGCGTGTGAGGCCGGTTGAAGGGATATGACGATCCTTGAGGAGCTGTCGCAAGTTCGCGACTGTAAGCTTGTTGTAGTCGGCCATGTTGTGCTTTCTTCAATCGATATAGGCGATCCGATCGCGTGTATATACTGATTGTGCAAGAATAATGGACATGTACTGGGAAAAATATATGTACCCTTTATTCCATGTTGTGGATGTTGAGTTGCGATGGTTGCGGCTTGACCGTTTCCGTTAAAGAACTTTAGTCGCGTTTCACAGACGCTAAACATCTTGGCGCGTGTAGGGTGTAGGCAAGCCACAGTCGCACCGCCACTACCACGTGGACGCGTGTATTCACCACTTATACGTGAAAACTGCGATTGCTTGGCAGTAAAACCCTCCATTCCAATTCATTGTGGAAATAAACATACCAGATAATTTCCCCTCCGCACGGTCAGAACGACGAAACTAACCAAGAGCGTTACGAACCAGGAACATAGCGCACAGTATCCAGCTTACAGACCGCCACAGCAAGTACACGGGCACATATAAAAGTAGAATATGCCTCTACGAAGGCCGCAGATACACTGGTCCCAAACAATCGAGATGTGGAGTGAACCATAGGAAACAGGTCAATGAGAATGGCACGCAAAGAAGCCGGTTTGTTTCTTAAAGAGCGGAGGAAGGATGGATGTGGTTGCTTTTAGATAGTGGACTATTGACTAGGTTAGAAGAGAACGTTATTGAGTGACATTTCGAAAAAGTTGTATGATTGCTATCGTATTGCATCATGAAAGAATCGTAGAGCTTGTTGCCAGACGCCAGAAGGGTATCATGAATGATTTATTGGGGCCGTATATACGAGGTCTCAGAAAATTTAGTCCTCACTCCTGAGAAAGCCACCGCCTACAGGCCTCCTCTCCATCTTCTTAAGCTGCATCTTCTTTCGCCCTTTATTTTGCATCTTTTCAGTTTGCCTACCCTTAAGCCACTTCTCTCGCACATTTTTCGTGTCTCTATTGACCTTTGGCGCCAGAAGTACATTTTCTTGTGCCAAGACGCGCACATTTAACGATCCCTTCTTCACATCCTTCACATGCCCCTCCCCACGTTCTAAAAACTTGATGTGACGATTGAGTTTCTCCTGCCTCTTCTCTGTAGCACTCAACCCTGGTAATAAGCGAGGAGGTGTCGGGGGTCGTTTATCTCCTACAGCTTCAAGAAGGGAGTCTGGAAGAAGCGTCGGCAAATTGAGGATATCGACGTCCATAGACTCGGTCGGAACCTCAGCCCCTTCATAATCCTCCAGCGTAACAAGCTTCTTGGTATTTTTCTTCTCCTCCCTCTTTCGTTTCTGCTGTTGCTCTTCCGCAATGCGGTCTGCGCGCTCCTTTCTCTTTTGCCTCTCCTTTTCTTGTTGAGCTTGAAAGGCTCGAGTGATATCGGCGTCCGCAGCTTTAGCTTTAGTGAGTGCGGATGCTGCTGTGACTTCTTCTGGAGCGTCGTCTGAATCGCTTGCATCCTCCTGATCCGGATCCACAGGGGCCGCGGCTGACTCTGCAACCGCTGCCACAACATGCGTGTTTTCTACCGGCTCCTCGCTACCAAAACGTACGTGTGCACGATTAGGTTTAGATGCTACCCGCTGTGACCCTTGAGTAGGTCCAGGCTCGTGGTCTCCATCTTGCATATCGGATTCCTTAACAGGTGTATTAAGAGTCTCTCTCTTTTTCTTTCCTCCCCAATTTTTGCTTGGACTCGATGTTGTAGCCCCAACGTGTGTACCTGCTTTCGGTGTGGGCGAGCCGTGTTTGGGGACCGGAAGTGTCGTGGCGGGCGTAGCATAGACAGAGCTAGCCTGTTGCGCTGCAGGTGTATGGAAAACCGTCTCCTGGGCTGGAGAAGACACTTCCTCCAAGGCTACGTCAGCACCGGGATGTTCGATCGTCGGCGACATCTTCTCAATGACCACCTTAGGACTTGCTCTACGGCGAATAGGTAGATTATCCTCTTTTTCAGTTGTTTGCTGCTCTATCTCAACTACCTGCCGAGGTAACTCTCGCATTACGGTCGTATCACTGGTGGAAGGTTGAGCAGAGGTTCGTACTACGATCGTATCCAAAATGGACGGCGGGCGAGGAGTTTCGGACTGGCCTTCATCAATTTGCTCCGGCGCATTCTCACTCTCACTGACTGCTTCTTCTTTGCCGACAGATCTCCTCTTCTTTCGCGACACTGTAGGCGTATCCTCTGCATCCAATGTCCTCTTCCCCTTTCGTACTGAACTTCGTGGCGTCCTCAGCGGTGTTCTGTCCTCCACTGGTCCACGGCGCGTGCTGGTCACCATCTCAAGGTTTGGCTCGTTGATCCTAGGTGTTCCTTCTCGTGATCCACTCTCTATATCCTGGACCGACGGTGACCGGCTTAAGATTCCTCTTGCGGTGCTGAAAACTTTAGCGAACATGATGTGCAGATGCAATTTTTTAGCGGTCCGCGGTGCCAAGATTTTGGGCGGACTTACAAAAGTTTTGCCACTGTTCACCGCTTTTGGAGCTTAAGCTCAAGTCCAAGCTTCATCGCAACTCTTACCTCAAATACCATCTAACTTCCAGATTTTGCCTCAATGGCTTTCCCCTTGTTCTGTTCTAGATCAGGTCAAATGATGCTCCGGAACGAGCCATGTATCTTCTGTCTTTCACGCCAATTTCGCCGATTCATCCACCACGAGGCGGGCCGAACGTCGTTCTTCTCCCAAGATAGAGCGAGATATCCCCCTAAAGTTGTCCAATCAGGTCGTTCATATAGTTCCAAAGTCATCCAAAAGACCCCACAACAGGTGCGAACAGAATTGGATGATCGCAATAGCAGTGGTTTCTATGCCTTAGCACGCTCCGAAGGATTGATAGCTATGGACCCTTCAGTTGCAAAGCAAATAATAATTGACTTCCGCGATTCCAACATCAATGTCACGCAATTAACTCAAAGTCAGTGTGAAAATGCTATACCCGCTAACCTTATTATGCTAACCCCATCCAGAATACGGGCTTCAACTCTCGGATCTTACCAACCTCGCCACTGCGACCTATAGGATCCCTGACGTGGAGGATAAGACAGGACGACTGCCCCCAAGTCAGCACAAGAATATTGCGAAACGCCTGCTCTTAGCTTGCAGCAAAGCCAATGATTCAGCGGCAACTCTTCATATCCTCCGAGCCGTATATCTTACCCCCTCTCTTCCCAGAGCTGGAGAGATTGCCAGTCTTTTCTCTGCGGCTGAGATTCGTGTATGTCGCCAGGCATTAGAAGTACTTGCCACAACGGACGACGCAGACGCGAAGACGTTACTGGGAGAGTTTTATGAAACTGAAGGATACCCACAGCGTGCAAGAACGCTTTACGAACAAGCATTGGCACTGAAAGATGCTACGTTTGATCCGGATTTACGCGGAATGGCACTCCCCCAAGTCCCGGCATGGAATACATTAGGCTGCCTGCTTCTCGCCCAAGAGGACTCCAAGTCACAGGAGCAGGCGAAAGCAGCTTTCCGGAAAGGTGCGATTGAAGGCGACGACCCTCTCTCCTATTACTATCTTGCTTCGTATGAAGACAGATTTAGTGGTCCCTGGCTTCACTTTATGACAAAAGCTGCGAGCTCTGGCCATTTAGAGGCCATGTATAACCTGGGAAACTTTTACATGGAAGCGAACTCCTACAACGCAAAGAATGTCAAATCTCAGTTTCTGACAGATAATTTCCTTGTGACATCATTGCGTTGGTTAACTCAGTGGAAAGAGGACAGTGCCAGGAAGTATGCCATTGAATGGTTTAGCACTGCCGCTGAAGCCGGTCACAAACCATCTATGCTGGAATTAGCAGACATCCACGAGCTTCAGGAGGATATTGAATCAGCTATCACATGGCTAGAACGCGTAACGGAGCCTACCGCAGGTGGCAGGGCCGAGCAGTGGCCGCGCCTCGTTGACGAAGCGAAGAGACGTCTTCAGACGCTCATAGGTTAAGCATGAGCAGCGATTGGTAGAAAATTGGTCAAAATCACTTTCATGACACCTTCCGGCATGTCTTAGGTACCGCTGTTCGGTTCATTTGTACTCTCTATTCGTCATATAAGATACTGAACTTACGTCCTCACTCCTTGTTGGCCGACCTACTTGGTCCTACACTGCGAGGAATCATTTTGGCTCTCCCTGTCTTTCGAATTATCGGCGATAGCATACGTTTACATTGAAGGCTCAGATAGACGTTGGTCCGTTGGGACTTCAATGACACCGCATCTTGCAGGTATAAAACTGACAGCGTACTGTATTCTATTCCCTCCGGCAGCTGGACGACATCTTCTCCTCTAGATTTGAAAATCTATGGCTTACAATTATCAAGCTAGAACGTAGATTCCTGCAGCATTGGAAGGGTGTCAGCGGTGAGGGTACGCCTAAATTGGGACTAGCGCGTGAGTGCATGTCATCCGTCGCGTTTGCCCATCAATTGATCAGCACAGCCTGGCAGCTTTCACAAGTCTCCCATAGCCATCATTCTACCTCTATACTTTGTTACACGTCACGTTGCTTTGACTGCCAGCATGGAATATGGAACCTCTCAGTGCAATCAGCCTTGCCAGCAATCTCCTTCAATTTATCGAGTTCGGTTCCAAGGTTATCAAGCGTCTGTATGACTTTCAGGAAAGCCGCGGAGATGTTCCGAAGGTCTTCCGCAGCATCAGCATTAGGCTTCCACTCCTGGTTGAGGACTTGAGAAGATGCAGCGGCGATAGTATTACGAAGGAGACGGAAAATGCAATTAATCTTGTGCTTCGAAACTGTCATAATCAAATGCGGGCGCTAAGCGAGATTCTGGACGAGACATTACCTACCAAGACAGATTCGTGGGCAGCGAAGAATAAGAAGGCTCTAATCAGTATTCGGAAGGAGAAGGACGTCGAGCGAATCGACAACGACATTCGTAGCTGCATTGAACTCTTAACGTTCCATCACGTAGTGCCCGGAAGAGATCTCTCCCTCCACAAGGTCGACTCAGGTCTTACTTTACTTGCCAGCCCTGGTGGTGTCAAATGTGAGTTCTTCGAGGTCCCGAGGAAACTTGTCTCGCAGTTTGTTGGTCGCGAGGCAGTAATTGGAGAGATCACTCATATGTTCCAATCATCAAATACTGTATTCTATTCCCTCCGGCAGCCTTGCCTTCATCATTCTCCTCGACAAGCCTATCGAACGACAACTCCCAAGTGGTGAAGACACTGAGCGATACTTTATGACCAGCCTTACTAAGGTCTCTAGTATACTCCCACACTTTTGGTGTGCTTTTTAGAATGTCCTTGGTACGTTTCTTGTAATGGTCGATAAAGTTCTCTAGAGTCAAGGTCCTTTTCCGTTTACTGATGTATGCTGCAGCTTGATCCAAAGCCAAAGGATGGTACCCTAGTCTCTTAACAATCTTTCTGGCGTGATCAATGTTTGCATCGTTCCTTTCGTACTGAGATCTCTGAAAGAAAAGATCTAACGCCTCATGTTCTGGCATTCCAGAAAGTGCAATGGGGGATCCATATCGGCCGACATCCAAATGTCGCGTCGTAAATAGAACGTGACCGGTGTCGTTGGAGGGTAGAAAATCCGCTACATTAGGGAAGCTTACAGGATCGTCGTGATTATCAAGCACTAGAAGCCAAGGTTGAAGGTGCATTGCGAGATAGTCCTTGACGTAGATAATCCTCTGCTCAGAATTCTCAAGAATTCGATTGGCCGGTTTGATGGTGTCCGCTATGGTTTCGAAGCTACGTCGTAAATGTGCCTCTGACTCTGCCTCTATCCAGAAGATCCCCGCATACGCTTTGCTGTCGCGTGACCGGCGGCAAAACTCTAGAGCAATCTGAGTTTTTCCTTGCCCACCCATGCCTTGAATAACAACAGTATTTGATGATTGGAACATATGAGTGATCTCTCCAATTACTGCCTCGCGACCAACAAACTGCGAGACAAGTTTCCTCGGGACCTCGAAGAACTCACA
>Ga0068629_1000009_pt1 | contig 27186 bp, 14 predicted proteins | sample InSIn3gowninarea_FD_77432 | JGI IMG/M metagenome (GOLD analysis project Ga0068629, IMG submission 77432) | Clean room microbial communities from NASA Spacecraft Assembly Facility at Jet Propulsion Laboratory, Pasadena, California, USA -... ...
AACCCTTCTTTTTGCAAAAATTCAACTATTGAAAAGTTTTTATCGATGTTACTGTTTTTTGTTTTTCGAATTGTAATACAATTGTTCCGTTCGTTATACTTCTGTTTTGCCTCTATTAATTTAAATCACGTCAGCGTTATAGCTACATTACCTCTTTTGTGTCCTTGTTCCACATAAGTATGCGCCTTAACCATTTCTTCCAGAGTATATGTTCTGTCAACAACAGGGATATAAGCTCCTTTTTCCACGAGTTCTTTTAGGAAAATTATGTCCTCGGCCTTTTGGCTAATCACTCCTGATATTATCTTTTTGTTGCTTGTTGTTGAGGTCCATGCCCCATGCAGTTGCTGTAAAAAGCCGGCAGCACCTAAGATCAAAGTGCCGTTTTTCTTTAAAGATTTGATGCTTGTAGAAAAGTGAAGCTTGTTTACGGTTTCGAAGATGACTTCGTATGTTTCACCATTTTCGGTGAAATTTTCATTTGTATAATCAATTACTTCATCTGCTCCGAGCGATCTTACCAACTCGAAATTTGATCTACTGCAAACTGCTGTAACTTCTGCTCCAAAATGTTTAGCCAGTTGAACGGCGGCAGATCCTACAGCACCTGATGCTCCATATATCAAAACTTTCTGTCCCGGTTTAACACCTGCTTTTTTTAGAAAATACAATGCAGTTGTTGCTCCAAATGGAATTGTAGCGGCTTGTTGTGACTGATACTGGCCGGCTTTATTGCTAATATTCCTTCTTCCCGCACGCATTTATAATCGGCATAAGCGCCAAAGCTCATACCTGTTGCACCAAAGACCTGGTCTCCAATTTTAAACTTCGTAACGTTTTTTCCGGTTGCTTCGATCTCTCCAGAAAATACGCCTCCAAGAATATTTATTTTAGGTTTCGTCAATCCCAGGAACAATCTCATAGCCAGGGATCAGCTTTACGTAAACGCCAGTCAGCTGAGTTTACTGCTGTTGCAAAAATGCGAATGAGTAGCTCATTGTCTTTTGGTATTGGCTTACTCACGGTTGAGAGTTGAAATACGCTTGGGGCACCGTAGTTACTGTAAGTGATTGCTTTCATTTTTGGGCAGTTTTAAGTTTGGCTAATTGAAAGGATTCTTTGATTATGCATGATTGGGTCTCAAAAAATGAATTTTTGGCCGTTTCAAAAGTATTAGGACAGAAGCGTAACAGGTAGGGCAAGCCACTACTTTGAAAGCATCTATCTGAAGTAATGCTTGTTTCGGTTTGAATAAATCTTCAAAAGTATGTACAGGTTATTTCCATACCATTTTAACGACTATTCAAACAGAGGACTGCTGAAATAGAAGTTAGCGGATAAAGAAAAAGACTTGAAACACGAGTGACGGTAAGATCAACCCTTAATTCTGATTATCAATCCTATCACCAATTTTAGAATTGAGGCCCTTGTAAAAAATAAGCTTATAAGTGTTGTTAGAAGTTGCCCTGAATTTGATTCTGATGTCTTCATCTTTTACAAAGAAAGAGTTCTGTTTATCCGCAACAATCTCAAACTTTGGCTCCTTCTGAATTCGAGCATATAGATGATCATCTAACCTTGTTATCTGGATGTGATAGTCCGTGTTAATCTCATAATTGCCTACATACTTTTGCAAGTAATCTGCATCTAACTTTATCTCATCAAAAAAACTAAAAGGCTTGTTATACAGAATGGCCAAAACTGAAGTTCCTATTGATTCTATCTCGCGGTTATAAATATTATTTAGCAGAATTACACATACATTATCTTCCTCTATGCGACCAAAATAGCTTGTAAAGCCTTCGATATTTCCGCCATGAGAGATAACCTTCTTTCGATATATTGTGTCAATAAAGCACCCAAGACCATAACCTTCAAGAAACGGAGTATATGCTTCAGCCAAGCTTTTTTTCGTAATTACTTTGTTATTTAGTAAGCCCTTGTGCCATAGATAAAGGTCATGTATCGTACTGTATAACGAACCGGCCGAATAAGTAGCAGTTGAATCCCAAGGCATAGACGAAGTGCTTCCAGTTCTGGAAAACCTGGTGTAACCAAGAGCCTTATTTTTGCTTTTTAATCCTCCATAATCAAAGCCTGTGTGCAACATTTTCAAGGGCTTCAAGATATAATCCCTCACATTTTGCTCATAAGTTTTACCGCTTACTTTTTCAATGATCAGACCTAACAGAATATAGCCCGAGTTACAGTAACTGTATTGTGTTCCTGGATTAAAATAAAGGGGCTTATCAATAAAATAGGAGAGTAGCTTTTCTTTACTGATTGGTCTTGCCTTATTTTCTTTGTTGAATGAAGTGTCGCGAAATATTTCAGAAAGACCTGAAGTATGCGTAAGCAAATTTTTAATGGTTATTTCATTGCCCCTTTTAAGTCCGGGGAAGTAAATACTAATCTTGTCGTCAAGTGATAGTTTTTGTAGCTCAACTAATTTTAAAACTACCGAAGCGGTGAATTGTTTGGTCGCAGAACCTACCTGGAAGATTGTATTAGGGGTATTTTGAATTTTGTTTTGAATGTCCTGGTAACCATATCCTTTTTCAAAAACAATTTTTCCATTTTTAGATACTAATATAGAACCGTTGAACCGGTACAGATCAACCGATTTTGCAATCAGCGCCGCTATTTTTTGATCTATTTGCCGTTGCCCGCTTGCATCGTGGAATCCACAAATAACTGTGATTATTAAGAGTGAAATCTTCTTCATGTTTTTTATTCAAAAAGCCTTTTTGTAGGCATAACAAACAATTAGATTAACTGCAATCAAAAAGCTTCTTCAATCAACTCTTTATTAACCATCATTCCTGCGGTGGTACCCATCGCCACCCCATTGGCAATTGTACGGATACGGGTAGTATTATCGCCGCAAGCAAACACTCCGCGAATAGTAGTTTTTTGAGCTTGGTCTACTTTGATGTAACCGTCCTCGTTCAATTCACACCCTAAAAACTTCGGAATTGGGGAATGCTGGATAAAAGGCAAGCGTGTGTAAAGAGCAGTGGCAGATGCTTTTTTACCATTCTTAAAGATGATTTGTTGAAGGTATCCATTCTTATGTTCTAACTGCTCAATTTCATCTTCTACTATATTGATCTTATGCTGATGAAGCTTTTGTGTTTGTTCAATGGTTAATGTTGATTTTCCATTTGTATAAAGGGTAAGATCGTTTGTCCAATTTGAAATAAGTGAAGAAAACTCATATCCATATTCGCCGTTGCCTAATATTCCGGTTTTCTGTTTTCTTACTTCGTAGCCATGACAGTACGGACAGTGAATAACGCTAATGCCCCAGCAATCAGAAAGGCCTGGAATTTCAGACATAACATCCTTTATTCCTGTCGCAAATACCAACTTCTTCGCTGTATAACTTTCGCCAGTTTCTACCTGAATTTCAAAACCATTTTGCGTTTTAGCTCCGTTCAATACAGTCCCGTCTAAAAACTTAACTGTATCATACTGTAGCACCTGTTTCTTTCCTAGCGCTGCTATTTCTTTCGGTGAATTTCCATCTTGTGTTAGGAAGTTATGTGAGTGAGGCGTCTGCCTGTTGCATGGTTTTCCACTATCAATTATCAAAACATTTCTGATCGCCCTTCCCAAGGCCATTCCGGCTGCTAGTCCTGAATAACTTCCTCCTACTATTATCACATCAAGATTGTTATTCATGCTTACAAGTTTTCTTTGTAATCTTTATTTGACACAAAACTAATTTTTGCGGCAGCGGATTAGATAGGATAAAGATGTAGTTGAGTAGGACTTATATAAAGTTCTCTCTAAGTACCACTGGCGAATATGAGGTGTGTTTTTTGAAGAATCTTGTAAGTATAAGGGTCTTCAAATCCTAAATGATCGCCTATGTCTTTAACCTATTTTGCTGTAGCAAGTAGGCACCCTTTTGCTTCCAGTATTATTTATTCGTTTATAAGGTCTGATACTGTTCTTCCAACTGATGCTTTTGTAATTTCATTTAATTGATAAGAGAGAATTAATAAAACAGCGTATTAAGAAGCATTTTCATACCCCCAATATTTGCTTCTAGCTCACAAACCAATTCTTCAAACCGCTCTTCCCTATAGCAAATCGTAACTTTTGCAATGCATGTTGGATTGTCGATTAGTATTTTAAATACACATCGAACCGCGATCCTCTTCCTTCTTCACTCTCTACTTTTATTATTCCCTTATGATTTTGTACAATTCTTTTACAAGTAGCCAAACCGATACCAGTTCCTGAATACTCTGATTTGCCATGCAAACGATAAAACATTTGAAAAATCCTTTGAGAATAATCCTGGTTAAAACCAATGCCATTGTCTAAAAAAGATATTTTATGATAAGTAGTAAATGGCTCAAGATCGTCTGAAGCATCATCATTGGTTTTAATAAATTCGTGTTTTATATAAATTATAGGTGCTTCTTCTTTTTTGGAGTATTTTATTGCATTGCTAATTAAGTTTTGAAATAGCTGTTGTATTTGTCTTGTTACGCCGCGGATAGCTGAAAAATTATCTTTATGAATAATGGCTCCTGATTGCTCAATTTCAAAACTCAATTCTTCAGTAACTTTTTCGAGAATAACATCTAAATCCACTTCTTCAATTGAGTGATCATAATTAGAGATTTGAGAAAGAACAAATAAATTGCTGATTAAAAGATTCATTCTTTCTGCGGCACTTACAACCTTCTGAAAGATGATTTTATTTTTATCAGTTAAACCATCTTTCTCACCCTCAGTAATCATGTTTATAAATGTCGTAATCTTTCTGAGTGGCTCCTGCAAATCATGTGAAGCGCCATAAGCAAATTCTTTCAACTGGTTGTTTGTTTTTTCCAGATCTACATTCGCTTTTTTCAATTCCGTTGTTCTTTCCCGTACATGTCTTTCCAACTGTTCTGCATTTTCTTCGAGCGCTTTTCTTGACAAAACAATATCTGTGATCTCATTTGCTACCACAAGCACTCCCCTTATTTCGCCGTGTAAATTCTAATAAGGCTCGTATAAAAAGTTGATATAGGTTTTTTCAAGCTTTCCGTTTCGGTTTAGGTTAATAGAATGTTCTTTAGCAACATATCTTTCTCCTGTATTGAGCACCCTTGTTAGCAGTTCTTCAAAACCTTGTCCGGCGGCTTCCGGTAGTGCTTCGAAAAGCGGTTTATTAATTACCTGGTCGAACGTACGGCCCCAATATTCAAGCACTTTTTCATTGGCTAATTCAATTATAAATGAAGGCCCGCGGAAAATAGCAATTGCTACAGGAGCCTGGCTAAATATACTTTGAAGGGTTTTTTCTTTAGATTGTAAAGCATGCAGATTTCTAACCTTTTCGGTTGTTTCATTACAAACCACCAGTACGCCGCCCACTTCCCCGTCTTCATTAATAACCGCGCTATAACCAAATGTCCAGTAAACATCTTCGATCTTTCCGTTTCGGTAAATAGGAATAAGTTGATCTTCACTCCACGTAGCTTCTCCGGTAGCAAATACCTGGTCAATAAGCGGTTTGATGACTGGCCAAATTTCTGGCCAACAATCTTCTCCGCTTTGGCCTAATGCATAAGGATGCTTTCCGTTATTGCCAAGGCTGGGCGGATAAGCGTCGTTATAAAATTGAATTAAGTCCTTGCCCCAGAGAAACATGGGAGACTTAGTGTTCAAAATAATACTGAGCGTAGTTCGCAGACTTTGCGGCCATTGTGCAGGGCTTCCGACTGATGTATAATTCCAATCAAAGTTTCTAATCCGTTCACCCATTTCACCTCCGCCTGGCAGAAATGAAAATGCAGATTCTTTTCCGGCCAGTATAGTTTTCAATGGGAGTGATTAAGTATTCAATATAAGCAAAACAAATGAAAGTTTTTTTTAATTTGTTGAAGTTCTTTGTATTAATAAATTTAAAAGCTCGATTGGATTTATCTTTTTGATGTTTTAGTGAAACGCATTGTAATAATCTTACAAACGCTGTCGGTGCTGAGCTTTATTGATCAACTTAAATTCCAATAATACGTGTTAACTATGTAATGTTTATTTCCATCTCTACATATTGAAGACTAAGCAATACATCATTGACTCGTTTACGACTTTAATACACAACTACCTTCTCTGTTTCTCGTTTTATTAGTCGGTTGTTATATGTAGAAATTGTAAATAATTCCATCTTTTCATCTCTCCCCCTTAACTTATTTTCTCCTAAACTTTTAATCTCAAATTGAGCGTCAATGTCAAGCTCTTTTATCAAATCACGCCAAATAAGTATGTCAACTTTATAATGATTACAAAGACCTTGTATACGGGCAGTCGTATTGAGAACATCGCCAGTGAAAATGATATCTTTTTTAATAACCCCTATTTCGCCTGTAGTCACTTTTCCAAGGTGAAACCCTGCTTTGAATTCAGGTAACAGACCAAATTTTTCATTGTATTTCGTAGTTTGATTTCTAATGGCTTCTTTCATTGCAAAAAAACATTGAATACAATTATTGTTTTCCGATACACTTTTAAGCTTCCATGAAACGATGATCTCGTCACCCACATATTGATATATTTCTCCTGAGTACTTTACAATGGGCTCAGATAAATCGAAGTAACACTCTCTAAGCATATCGAAGTACTTGATATGGCCTAACCTTTCCGCTATTGTAGTGGATGATTTCATGTCTAAAAACATAAAAATTCTTTCCTCTTCTTTAGCCGTATGATATTTTCCTGTAAAAAAATTAGTAAGAGTACCTCGTCCAAGGTTTTCACTTATTTCATTATAAAAAAGTGAAACGCCAACCACAGTAGTGATATAAACCGCAACGCCACAGAAGACATAATTAAAGAAAAATTGCCCTGTATGGATCCGCACGATTTTTGTAAAAACACCTGTTTTAAGTTCAATAGAATTATAAATAACTCGGTTTACCAATAGAAACAAAATGATTATTCCGAGATAGATGATTGTTTTATATATAATTTTTTTTAGAAAACTCTTTTTGACAAATAGCTTATTAATATATAGAATTTCAATTGTGCCAATTAACAGCCCTAATATAAGTGCAGTTGTGGCCGCACTAAAAATGGCGGTGCCAAAATTATAAGGATTTCCTGTTGAAGGGTAATTAGTTAGTTTGCCGAGAAGGCCTCTCTCCAACAAAGAATAAACGATGCTATACAATAACCAGGTCATGGCAAAAGGCATAACGCGGAAAATATTTCTTTTGGTTTTTGATGATAGCATTTTGAAGAATGATTGAGTTAAAAAGAAATTGTAAAAAGGAATATTGATAATAACGTAGGCATTTCAAAAGGAACGCTGTCTCGCGGTTTGCTGTCATCGCGACACTTTATATTCCAACTTCCCTAAATTCAAGTCGAGTTATGAACCAATGTACAAAATGTATTCTACTGCTCAAAGTGTGGCTATCAGTTAATCAGCAATATTGCAAAGAGGATTGAAAGGGCTTTTTAATCTTCTCGTGATCTATTCTATTACTGGAAAATAATAAGGCGCATGTTGAGACCTTGTTCTAAAAGCTCAGAGCTTTGATACGATTTTGAGATTTTGTGTTAGGCCTCATATCATAACCACCTATTGCATTATTTTTTAATTAAAACTAACTTTGAAATACAATAGGTATTATGGAACAAGACATTGCCATTTTAATTGCAGACTTATCTGGTTATACTGCGTTAACTGAAGCTCACGGCTCTTTGTCGGCCGCTGATCTTATTGACAAATATGTTGATATTGTAAAAGCTTCACTTATAGGAGATAGTATGCTGCAGGAACGTGTTGGTGATGAAGTAATGATTGTTTCAAATTCTGCGGATGACCTGCTTGCTACCGCTGAACTATTACTGCAAACAACACAAGAGGAATACAACTTCCTGGAAGTGCATGGAGGTTTGCATTTTGGAAAATTGTTGAAACGCAATAACAGTTATTTTGGCTCGGCCCTCAATCTTACGGCGAGCATAGCTTCACAAGCAAGTGCAGGAACTTTCTTATGTTCCCATGATTTTATAAATGCTATTTGTGACACATTGCTGTATAAGTTCAAGTTGAAAGGCAAATACAGTTTCAAGAATGTCGCAGACGAAAAAGAGATCTTTGAAATAAGCCTGGAAAAACCTGCTCATTTTTATATTGACCCAATTTGTCGAATGATTGTAAACAAAGAGAAAACTTATTTCTCTCATCCATACCAATCACATGTTTTATCCTGCTCTCAAACGTGCTTAGACATTTATATTAAAAATGAAATAAGCCTAGATCGAACGGTTGTCTATAGGGTTGTCAATTAGGTTGCCAGATGAACGGGGGTAAATTTAATAAAGGCGAGGCATTACCTAAACGCCTCTTTCTTCTTAATAAGTTGCTTGAGGAATTATTTTGATGGCAATCAGTTCACAAGCAGGCAACTATTTTTACACATTCATCTTCTTTCAATTAATATCGCGGGCTTTTAACAAGCTTTATTTTTAATTATATATTTAATTGAAGAAATTTAAAATCAACCATAAATTGTATTTAGATTTTTGCTAATCTTCGCATTGCCAAATGAAAAATTTCTACAACGTCTTAGGTGTTTCTGAAGATGCTACTTCGCAGCAGATTAATGAAGCTTATAAAAAACTCGCTTTAAAATTCCACCCAGATAAAAACAACAATGATCCATATTTTTCTTCCTTGTTTAAGGAGATTAATGAAGCAAAACAGGTATTGAGTGACCCGGGGGAAAGGGCTGAATATGATTTGTTGCTAACAAATTATTCTGATGCCTATGATCTTTTCAGACAACAAAGACAGGAAGATGAATTTAATAGGGTAGAGCGAAGGGAACAATTAAGAAAATCAGCCATAAGAAATAAATGGCTACTTATAGCGGGTATCGGCGTTGTTGTTATTCTTGCCGGCTTCTTTTTCTTATACGAAGGTGAGAAGGAAGGATCTTTAATACCTTTTGCTGAAAAAGATGCTAAAGCTTTTGAGGAAGTTGGAAGAGATAGTATCGTCAAGACAAATACGAAACCAGAAGCGGCAGTAGGAGCGAAGCCTGACAATAGAAGTGAGTCGACTGAACTAAAAAAGGTTAAAGTTTTTACGGCTGAGGAAAATAAAGTTCCCCGAAAAAATGTTGAAGGTAGAGTTGGAAATGAATTTACAACCCAGGAACTTAAAAGTATACTCCATAAAATTAATACGGCAAAACAGAAGTATAACGAACGGAACAATTGTATTACAATTCGAAAAACAAAAAACAGTAACATCGATAAAAACTTTTCAATAGTTGAATTTTTGCAAAAAGAAGGGTTTTCTATCTCTGGAAGGGAAACTACATCAATCAACTTGGAAGGTGTAAGTGTGGATGCAAGCGGTCCATGTATAAAGTTGACGATTGGAAAATTCTGAAGTTTGCTATATCAGTGAATTTAAAATATGATTAAAAAAAATTTTACTGCGACTACTTTTAGGAGTGCTGCGACAAATAATTAGATTATGAGATAGGAAAATGCAATAATTGCTTTTATTTTGAAGTTTATTATATGAATGCTTTTCGCATCTATATAATTGTAAACCCTTCATACCCTAATGCGTACTCTATTTTTAGTCGGTACCCTTTTTATTTCTATAGGCTTACACGCTACCAATTATTATTTTTCTTCTACCGGCGGAGACGACAACAGAACAGTTTCTCAAGCCCAAAATACTGCAACACCATGGAAATCTTTGGCTAAGCTCAATTCCAGCATGAATTTATTTCAACCTGGAGATGTAGTATCTTTTAAAAGGGGCGATGTATTCGTTGGAACAATTAACATAAATCAATCAGGTTCTTCAAATTCTCCAATAACGTTTACAGCTTATGGCACAGGCGATAAGCCCGTAATAAGCGGTTTTGTAAAAGCATCTGGTTGGACTTCTGTTGGAGGTGGAATATTTGAAAACGTATCTTCAAATTATAATTTAACTCTCAACACACTTCTCATAAACGGTGTTCCTCAACGCATAGGTCGTTATCCAAATTACACTGCTGCAAACAACGGATACCTTACTATAAAAACTACAAATGGAAGTAACCAGATTTCGGATGACCAACCGAGCTCTTCGAATTGGACTGGCGGAGATGTAGTCATAAGAAAAGCGCACTGGGTTGTTGATAGAAATTTTATAACCTCTCACTCCGGTAATACTATTAATTACAATTCCGAATCTCCAAATGCAACTTTGGCTAGCTATGGTTATTTTATTCAAAACCATCCCAAAACTCTTGACCAGGACGGAGAGTGGTGTTTCAACGCTGGAAGTAAAAAATTAAGTGTTTACAGCAGTTTAAATAATCCTGCATCTTTAGATATACAGGCAAGTTCTATTAATACGCTTGTCGTTATCAATAATCAAAGCAATCTTTTGTTTGATAATATTAGTTTTAAAGGCGCTAACATTAATGCCTTCGAGATCAATAACTCTCAGCAAATTCGTATAAACAACTGCGATATTCTGTTCTCGGGTGCGGATGCTTTTAAAGGCTCTAATTCAAACAATATAAAAATAGAAAACTCATTTATTTACTATACTAATAATAATGGCTTTGAATTTCCTAATTGCACTAGCATAACTATAAGCAACAATAAAATAAAGTGTACGGGAGTTTTTGCGGGGATGGGTGGCGGCGACAGTGGTTCTTATGAAGCAATTCTTACAGATGGTAATAATCACACAATAGAATTTAATGAGATTGATAGCACAGGTTATAACCCGATAGGTTTTAGAGGTAGTAATAATATTATCAGGAACAACTTTATCAACAATTTCAATATAACTAAAGATGACGGCGGCGGTATTTATACATGGAACAATACATCAGGCGCCCCAAATACCGGTTCAAAAATTACTAATAATATTATACTAAATGGTTTAGGTGCAGGCGAGGGTACACCAGATGCAGGTTACAAAGCGGCAAACGGAATTTATCTTGATGATAATACATCTAATGTGGAAGTTGCTGGTAATACAGTTGCTTTTTGTGGATTGAATGGAGTGTATCTACATAATGCCCACGAAATATTGATGCATAACAATACCGTTTTTGGCAATAACAGCCAGATGGTGATGTCTGAAGATAACTTTGCTCCAAATAGTCCCATCAGGAATATCAGTTTATCTGATAATATTTTAGTCTCTAAAGAAAATTACCAACCTGTTGCACAGTATGCTACAGAATATAATGATTTAAACAGCTTTGGCTCTTTCGACCATAATAGTTATGCGCGACCAACCTTTGATCATTTTGGTATAAATGCTTCTTATAAGATCAATGGTACATATTTTAATAAAGCCTTCGATTTGCAGGATTGGAAAACTGTTTACTCAAAAGACCTCGCTTCTACCAACTCGCCTGTAGCCATTTCTTCCAGTAACGATTTTTACTTTCAGTACAATGCTACTTCTTCGCTAAAAACTTTTTCTTTAGTTGATACTTATGTTAACGTTAATAATATTAGCTATTCAGGAAGTTTAACGCTTCAACCATATACATCAGTTGTTTTGCTGAAGAGCCAAACTGAGCCTCTAAGTTCTGCATGTCCCGGTGCAGGAAATATCCTTTTAGAAGAATGGGAAAATGCTCCCGGATCTTCAGTTTCAGACATCCCCTTAAGCCAGGCTGCTGGTAGAAGTATTCAGCTTCCATCCATTGAATTTAATAATATAGGCGATAATTATGGTAGCAGAATGCGAGGCTATCTTTGTCCTCCACAAAGCGGTAATTACACGTTTTATATTGCAGGTGATGATGCAGCGGAACTTTGGTTAAGTACTAATGATAAGAGTGAGAACAAAACTAAAATTGCAAGCCTCTCCACATACACTGATTTTCGCGATTGGTATAAATATCCGTCCCAAAAATCAATAACAATCAACCTTAATGCAGGAACAAAATATTATATAGAAGTCTTGCAAAAAGAGGCTCTTGGAGGAGATCATGTTTCAGTTGGCTGGAAGTTGCCTGATGGAACATTGGAAGGTCCAATTCAAGGGAAACATGTAGTACCTTTTGGCAACAAGGTAGCGTTAAAAGATCAAACAATTTCTTTTGGTTCGATATCAACTAAAGGTACAACTGATGCTCCTTTTGCTTTATCAGCTTCTTCATCCTCCGGCCTTTCGGCAGCTTTTCGGATCGTTTCGGGCCCGGCAACTCTTACAAACAACACAATTACATTAACGGGTGCAGGAACCGTAGCAATAGAGGCGTCGCAAGTTGGAAATAGCGAGTATAATGCTGCTCCAACCGTAAGTCAAAGCTTTAATGTTGTGGTCCCTCAGATATCTGACCAAGCATTTACCAAAACTATTCTTGCAGTAGGTTTAAGCAGGCCCTGGGAAATGCAGTACGGCCCAGATGATATGCTTTGGATAACTCAAACCAATGGCCGGATAAGTAGGGTTAATCCAAATACCGGTGCTGTTAGTACGATCTATACTGCACCTGATTACTTTGGCGGAAGTAGCTCTCAGCAAGCACAATTATTATGTGGGACTTATGGAATATCTTTCGGAACATATGGAATGGCACTTCATCCTGATTTTGCCAATCAGCCTTACATCTACTTTATTTATTCATATAACTCCGGTACATCTCAAAATCCTGTCTCAAATTACAAGGTTCGCCGTCTTACATGGAATGCTGCAAGTCAAACAGTAAGTGCTGCGACAGATATCATCACTAATCTTCCTTTAGATTTATCTCATGAGGGAATGCGGATGATGATAATTACTCAACAGGGAGTACCTTATATTTATATTACTGTTGGTGATGGAACGATTGATAATGATAATTGTTACCCTGTAGGTAATAACGCTAACTTAAGGGCGCAGGATTTAAATAGCAGGTTTGGTAAAATCTTACGGTATAACATAGATGGTTCCATTCCTGCCTCCAACCCAATTGCAGGAAGCCCTGTTTTTACCAGAGGTCATAGAAACCCGTTGGGACTTGCATATAACCCGTCAACTGATATTATTTATTCTTCGGAGAATGGTAAGAGTACTGACGATGAAATAAATATTATTGAAAAAGGGAGGAATTATGGTTGGCCGAAGGCAAGGGGTTATCATACCGATAATAACTATCCTGGCGAGGCAAACTTCGTATCAAACTATGCGTCATCTTTTGCTGGAGATCAGTTGAAAGAGGCAATTTATTCCTGGTGCCCTATGACAGTAGTTTTGCCTGAAGATCCACAAGATGCTGCTTCAACTTGCGTGGTCGCCCCTTCTGATATGATATATTATAGCAGTAATTTAGGTATATCAGAACTAAGGAACAGTCTTATGGTTACAGCTTTAAAAAACTATAATCCTAACTTCAATCCTGCAGTGTATGTTTTTAAATTGAAGGAAGACGGCTCAGGTATCGATACTAGTGTTCCTAATCCGCAGCTGCTTTTTCGTGCTCCTGACGCAAGCAATAGAAATGATATTTTGAGATATAGAGACATTGCTACTACACCTGATGGGAAAACTTTTTTTATTTGTACAGACACATGGGATGGAGTTAATAATAAAATTTTAAAGTTTACTTTAAATGATGCCTCTTGCACAGGAGACAACACACCACCAGCGATTACGCTCAAGCCAAGTCCTACAGTATTTTTGGATGCTAGTGGTCATTACACAGTGCAGTTAAGTGACGTGTTACAGAGTGTTACAGACAACTGCGATCCTAATCCTACGGCATCAGTAAACAGTGTAACGCTTGATTGTTCTAACCTTGGCTCAGGTGGTACACCAGCTGCGCACCAGGCATATGTATCAGACAAGACAGCAGGTAATGCAAGTTACCTGGGAGAGATAGGATTAGAGTTTAGTGTAAATGCAAGTGATGGTATTACCATCAACAAACTAGGAGCCTTTGATGACCAGGCAAATGGATTTAAAGGTGGTGTACCAGGTATTAATGTAGGCATCTTCAATAAAGCAACACAAGCGCTTGTAGCAAGTACTCTGGTAGTTGATGGAGATCCTATAACAACAGGTAATTACAGGGTTCATAGTTTATCATCACCTGTTACTTTAATGCCAGGCAATTACATTATGGTAGTAAAAGGGTACAACCCATCTGAGCCGTATTATAACAGGCAACAAAGTGGACCATTAAATCCTGCAGGTGATGGAGCAGGTGGAGCGGTAACATTTACCAATAATGTAGATTGGGGAGCAAACAGTTCATCAGGTGGTTTTAACTATCCGCCAAATTCAACCGATGCAGGTAATCCTAATGAGTATATTACAGGTACATTCATTTACTCATCCGGTTCAGGTGCAAGCAATACAGTTACAGTTACTGCCAAAGATGTATCAAATAATCAGAGCCAGGCAAGTATAGCAGTAACAGTAGTAGATACCTTCTACAATCTTATTACAAAAGACATTACTGTTAACTTAAATAGCTCAGGTAGTGCCACTATTCAACCATCAGATGTATTAGCTTCATTAAAGAACTTCTGTGGTGTTGATGTTACCAACAGTACCCTACAACTAAGCCGTTCTAACTTCAACTGTAGTGATGTTGGTGGTTCATCAGCTCCATCATCAGTTACTTACCAGGCATATGTATCAAACAAGAATGATGGTAATGCAAGTTATTTAGGAGAGATAGGATTAGAGTTTAGTGTAAATGCACCGGATGGTATTGTTATAAACAAACTTGGAGCCTTTGATGACCAGGCAGATGGCTTTAAAGGCGGTATACCAGGAATAAATGTGGGTATCTTCAACAAGGCAACACAAAGCCTTGTACCAGGATTAAGTGCTTTGGTAGTCGATGGAGATCCTTTAACTACAGGTAATTATCGTGTTCATAGTTTATCATCTGCTGTTACCTTAATGCCCGGCAACTACATAATGGTAGTAAAAGGTTACAACCCATCAGAGCGTTATTATAACAGGCAACAAAGCGGACCATTAAACCCTGCAGGAGACGGGGCAGGTGGAGCAGTAACATTTACCAATAACGTTGATTGGGGAGCAAATATAGCATCAGGTGGTATGAATTATCCACCTAACTCAGCCAATGCAGGTAATCCTAATGAGTACATTACAGGTACGTTCCTGTATAACACGCTTGTATCAGGAGGAACTACTGTAACCCTCACTGCTACGGATGTATATGGCCATCAAAAACAGGCAACAGCCAAAGTAGTAGTAAAAGACAATACAGGGCCATCTATTGTTACCAAGAACATCACTGTTCATTTAAACAGTTCAGGCCAGGCCTCTATTACACCTAATGATGTATTGCAGTCGCCTGTTACTGATAATTGTGGTGTCAATACTTCCAGCATTGCAGTCAGTCCAAATACGTTTAGTTGTGCCGATCTTGGTTCAGGTGGTTCTCCTCACCAGGCTTATGTAAGTAATAAACTTAATGGTAATGCAAGTTATTTAGGAGAGGTAGGATTAGAGTTTAGTGTAACTGCATCCAATGGTGTTGTCATTAATCAACTGGGAGCGTTTGACGACCAGGCAAATGGTTTTAAAGGTGGTATACCGGGTATTAATGTAGGAATATTTAACAAGGCAACACAAGCCCTTGTAGCAAGTACTCTTGTAGTCGATGGAGATCCTCTAACTACAGGTAACTACCGAGTTCATAGTTTATCATCACCTGTTACCTTAATGCCGGGCAACTACATACTGGTAGTAAAAGGTTACAATTCACTCGAGCCGTATTATAACAGGCAACAAAGTGGACCATTAAATCCTGCAGGCGATGGAGCAGGAGCGATAACGTTTACCAATACAGTTGATTGGGGAGCCAATACAGCATCAGGTGGCTTCAATTATCCGCCTAACTCCGCCAATGCAGGTAATCCTAATGAGTACATTACCGGAACGTTTGTTTACACCTTAAACAGTAGCAACAACAAGGTAGTTACTGTTACAGCTACAGATACGCATGGCAATACCAGTTCAGCCCTTGCAGTTGTTACAGTAGATGATCCTAATGGCTATTGTGGTAGTGCAACCTCGCCTGCTTTAGTAGTAGAGCAAAAGGTTATAGCCAAACCAGGCATGAGCAGTACATTGTTAGGCAATGCAGAAATGTCATTAAAGGCATATCCTAATCCAAACAGAGGACAGTTTACTGTTGAGTTGTACAACCTTAAAGTTGCTAAAGTAACGCTGCAGATAATGGATCAGAATGGTAAGATAATAGAGCAGAAAACTATAGGATTAACAGGCAAGACAGCCTCACTTACTATCCCTGTTAACTTAGGTAATAATGCCTCTGGTATCTACACCATAAAAGTCATCAGCACAGATGGAGTGAAAACTTCTAAAGTAGTGGCGAGTAGATAATGGAGTGAAATAATCAAAAGAGATTAGTTAATTGGGCTTCGATAAGAAGCCCAATTTTTTTTATTGGAGAGAGCTATTTTGCAGGGTTTGCCAATAATAAAAGTTGCGAAGATGACAGAAGGGCATATTAAACCTCATCTAACTACTTACCTCGCCAAGCAATAAACTAAAAACCCAACCTTTGATATTCAACGTCCTAATTTTTTCGCTCTTCTATTGCAAATGCAAGTCGTTGCTTGAAGCTTTTAATACTTGCTATCATACCCTCCTTAAAGGTTTCGTTTGAAATCTAAAAGAAGTGTTATGAAAGCTCTGGAGTAAACTTTAAAATTTAGCCCCTAAAAATATTTCGACGTTGCAACTTTTTCGTTAATCATTACATCTTCATAAAATATTGGAAAATTAAGTGTAAGACTATATAATAAGGGCAAAAGGCACTCATCTATAATTGCTTTCGCTGCAGTCACCTACGCATTTATTCACTCCAATCTTTAATCCATACTTTATAAAAATACTTTGAGCACGGCTAGACCGCGCCTTTATTTTAATGTTCTACGAACATTTGAAATAAATAGTTTTTTTATACACATACCAATTCTAATAATTATGAGAGTACTACTGACAAAAGTTTTGTCGTTGCTTAACATTGAAAAACTGTTTTCTGCTAATATTGAAAAGCTATTTAGTATAAGTTTTTTTCTAGTCCTTTTCATTTCAACTTCAGCTAGTGCTCAAAACTCTATTGCAATAGAGAATGCCAAGCCAGGTAACCCGGCGAGTGAATGGGACATCAGTGTACCTGGAGACGCTACGATTCAAGGCTTTGGTACAGAGCTAAGCGTAAATAAAGGTGAAACTATTCATTTTAAAATAAACACTGACGCTAGTACCTACACTTTAAAAGTTTATAGAATCGGTTACTATCAGGGTAATGGGGCGCGTTTGATGGGCAATGGAATCGTAACGGCTAAGTTACCTCAGGTTCAGCCAGCTCCAATCACTGATCAAACTACTGGTCTTATTGATTGCGGCAATTGGGGTGAATCGGCACATTGGGATGTTCCCTCTACTGCCGTCTCAGGCGTTTATATAGTAAAGCTTATTAGAGGCGATAACGGGGGTGCAAATCAGATAGTATTTATTGTCAGAGATGATGCAAGTACTTCAGATCTTTATTTTAAAACGTCTGACCAAACATGGCAGGCCTACAATCAATACGGAGGAAATAGTCTTTACGGAGGCAATACAACTTACCCCGAAGGGCATGCAACTAAAGTAAGTTATAACAGACCTTTTATAACAAGGGGAGGAGGACATGGAACCGACTTGTATGCAGATTTCCTTTTTAATGCTGAGTACCCAATGATCAGGTGGCTCGAAAGAAACGGTTATAATGTGACCTACACAACTAGCTTAGATGCAGATAGGAGAGGTAACTTAATTAAAAATCACAAAGTTTTCTTATCAGTTGGTCATGATGAATACTGGTCTGCAGGGGAAAGAAGTTATGTAGAAGCTGCGCGGAATGCAGGCGTCAACCTTGCTTTTTTTAGTGGCAATGAAATGTACTGGAAAACAAGATGGGAAAACAGTATAGATGGAACAGCAACACCTTACCGTACCTTAGTTTGCTACAAAGAGGGAACTGAAGGGGAAAGGGCATGTGGAGGAAAATGCGATCCTCTTTCCAACGTTTGGACAGGCATCTGGAAAAGTGGGTGCGACTATCCTTCTGCTGACGGGTGTCAGGCTGAAAACACTCTAACAGGACAAAGAAGTTGGTATTCATCCTATCCCGCCATTGCACTTCAGGTTCCTGACACATATAAAAACTTTCGGTTTTGGAGAAATACGTCTCTTACTTCAATCGCAGCAGGTACTACCGCCACTTTGGCTAATGGCACTTTGGGATTTGAAATCGACTACGAACAAAAAGATGCGGTGTATCCCCCTGGTAGAATAACTCTAACCGAAACTACTGTTGCTACTAACGTTGTTCATAAAATGTCTATTTATAAGCATAGCAGCGGCGCTTTAGTATTTGGTGCCGGTACTATTCAGTGGTCCTGGGGACTTGATGGTACCCATGATGGCTACACTTCATCTATTCCAGATGCAAGAATGCAACAAGCAACTATAAATTTGCTTGCCGATATGGGCTCTCAACCTTCTTCTCTACAAACTGGCCTGGTTGCTGCAACTGCTTCTACCGATAAAATAGCCCCTGTATCAATAATAACAAATCCCATCGCCAACTTACCGTTAAGCGTAGGAACGGCAGTAACCCTATCTGGTACTTCTACTGATGTAGGGGGAGTTGTTGCAGGTGTCGAGGTCTCCCTGGATGGAGGTGCAACATGGCAGGTTGCGACTGGAACAACAAATTGGAGCTTTAATTGGATTCCAAGTAATCTTGGAAATTTTACCATTAAAGTCAGAAGTTTTGATGACAGCGGAAACATAGAAGGTACAAGTTCAAGTAATTCTGTGGCTGTTATGGTTTCTGCTTATGCCTGCCCTTGCACAGTATTTCAAACGACCGATGTTCCTCAACTGCCATTATCTACTAATGGTCAGCCTTTAGAAATTGGTTTTAAATTCAGATCCAGTCAATCAGGTACGATAAATGGAATTCGTTTTTATAAAGGACAAGGTTCTACTGGCGTGCATTCCGGCCACTTGTGGACCAATGCCGGCGCGTTGTTAGGTGCAGTTACTTTCACTTCAGAAGGTACTTCAGGTTGGCAACAAGCTATGTTTTCAAGCCCGATAGCTATAAATGCAAATACTACTTATGTTGCTTCAATTTTTAGTAGTGATGGTTATTTTGCGGTTACTGATCCCTTCTTTACTCAATCAATTCAAAGAGGCCCATTAACAGGGCTTGCCAACGGAGTGGATGGGCCGAATGGCCTTTATGGCTATTCTGCTACGCCGGCATTTCCAACCAGCAATTATGAATCTAGTAATTACTGGGTGGATGTTATATTCAACACAACAAGTACAACATCTCCCGTCGCAATTACAACCCAGCCGACGTCTACTTCCATTTGTGCTGGTTCCAATGTAAGTCTTAGTGCTACCGCGACCGGTACCCCAACTCCGACAGTACAATGGCAAAGTAGCCTGGATGGTACCACGTGGGCTAATATTAACGGAGCAACAACAGGAACATTAAGTTTTGTGCTAGCAGCAACAGATAATGGGAAACAATTTAGAGCCATCTTTACGAACACAAGTGGGTCTGTTAACTCGTCCCCGGCTACTTTGGCTGTTAACCAGGTTCTTGCATCTGTTACTAAGCAAACCGATGCCTCTTGTGGACTAAATAACGGTTCAATTGTGGTAAACGCATCCGGCGGTACATCTCCATTCTTATTTAGCATTAATGGCGGAACTCCACAAAGCGATGGAGCTTTCAATAACCTTCAATCTGGTAGCTACTCTATACTTGTAACAGATAGTAAGGGTTGCACTGCAAATATTTCAGCACTTACTATAATTTCTACCAGTTCTTTAACAGCCTCTGTTTCTAAAACAGATGAAACTTGTCTCGGTCTCGACGGATCTATTTCCGTGAACGCAACCGGAGGAACTTCTCCATATACGTACAGCTTAAAAGGTGGCGCATTTCAATCGGGTAACACTTTTTCAAAGCTTATCGCCGGCACTTATGATGTTGCTGTTAAAGATGCGAAAGGGTGTACCGCTATAGTACAAGCTATTGCGGTCGCCAAAATTTCTAGCATAATTGTTTCCTTATCAACCAAAACTGATGCCGCGTGTGGGGGAGCAGGTGGTTCGATAATAGTTTCAGCAACCGGCGGAATACCACCTTATTCCTATAGCATTAATGGTACTACTTTTCAAAGTAGTAATATTTTTAGCAACCTTTCAGTAGGTGTCTATGCTATCACTGTGAAGGACACAAAAGGATGTACTTCAGTTTTAAATGCTGTGGGTATCTCTCAAACTTCGAAGGTTACAGCAACTCTTGTTTCTAAAACAGATGAAACATGTCACGGCAATGATGGTTCCATCTCCGTCCTCGCTGCTGGTGGGATCACTCCGTATCAATACAGTATAAATGGCGGCACATATCAAAGCAGTAACACTTTCAGTAATCTTGGAGATGGCAGCTATACAATAACTGTAAAGGATGCTAAAGGATGCACTGCAACTACCACATCAATTGCTATTGCATCTGGCAATACAATAAAGTCCACATTGGTCTCGGAAACAAACGAAACGTGTAGTGGTAATGATGGAACGATTAAAATAAATTCAACAGGCGGAACGGGGCAATACTATTATACTTTAGACTCTGCAAACTTTCAAACAACCAGTACGTTTACCGGCCTTTCCGCCGGAACTTATAATGTAACTGTCGTCGATACAAAGTACTGTATTACTGTAGTTAATGGTATAACGATACAACAGTTAAACACTGTTGCTGCTTCCATTACAAATAGAACAAATCCTAGCTGCAAAAATAACGACGGTTCAATTACAGTAACAGCGTCCGGAGGAGTGGCACCCTATCAATACCGTTTAAACAACGGTGCCTATCAAAGCAGTAACACTTTTATTAATCTTGCGGGGGGTACTTATGAGGTGACAGCCAAAGACACTAAGGGTTGTTCAGCAACTGTATCCTCAATAAGTATCACTCCAGTCAATCTGGTAACCGCTACTGTACGTAGTAAAACCAGTGTAAGTTGTAAAGGCAAGGACGGTTCAATTACTTTGTCTGTAAGCGGTGGTTCCGCTCCTTACACTTTTAGTCTAAACGGCGGCTCTTTTGCAACCTATGCAAATAATGTCTTCTCAAATCTTTATGCAGGAACTTATTCAATTACGGCAAAAGATGCTAAAGGATGTACGTCAACTATTTCAGGAATAATTGTTACTAACGCGGCAAAATTATCTGTATCAGTTGTAGGCAGAACTAACGCTTGTAGAAATATGAATAGTGGAAGTATGGCAGTAGACGGGTCAGGAGGCGTAGAACCTTACCTGTACAGCCTAAACAACGGGAGTTATTCAGCAGATAGCACCTTTGATAATCTCGCTCCTGGAACTTATAGTGTTACAATCAAAGATGTGAAGGGATGTACAGCCATTATATCCGGCATTTATATTTCTCGAACTAATCAGTATTGCAGTTCTTCTCCAAAAGCTGCTATTGATAACACTACTTCAGGTGCCGAAAATACCGAAAGGGTAACTGGTACGGAAGAGAACATTTGCGGCCTTAAAGTGAATCTTACTCCTAAAAATCCACTTTGTTTCAACACCTTAACTGGTAGCATCATTTCTGAGGTAAGTGGTAATACGGGTCACCTAGTTTATAACTGGAGCAATGGATCAACAGGTAATAACCTAAATAATGTTGGAACAGGTGAATACAGTTTAAAAGTTACGGACAAAGAAACAGGTTGCACCATTAGCACACCAACCGTAAAACTTAGTAATCCCACTAAAATTGTTGCAACAATTAATAGTGAGCTAGCAAACGGCTATAACATAAATTGTAAAGATGGCAAGACAGGTAATGTAAATTTAAATGTTGAAGGTGGAACCGGCGGCTATACTTATCAATGGAGCAACGGTGCAATAACAAAAGATCTGGAAGGGGTGCCGGCAGGGGAGTATAAGGTAATAATAAAAGATGAAGCTAAATGTCCGATAGAAACAAAAGTCACCTTGACAGAGCCTCAATCAAAAATGGAAATACTACCAATAATTAAACATGTTGATTGTAATAATCCAAAAGGTTCAATTGAATTAAGTACGACAGGTGGTATCGCTCCTTATACTTTCGCCTGGAATAATGGGGCGTCCACTAAAAATATTTCTAATATAGAGGCGGCTAAGTATTCCGTCTTAATAAAAGATGCTGTTGGTTGCCAGGTATCTAAAGATTTTGAAATAAAAGATAACAGCCTAAACGTGGAATTACTTTCCTCTGGGAAAAGTATAAATCCCGCTACACATGATACTGCAATTAAACTTATTGCTCATGTATCTGGAGGAACAGGAACTTATCAATATAGCTGGCTACCTTCTGATACCGTTGCCTGGAGCGAAACAAAAACTTTTTTTGCAACTCCAGCAAATACCACTGATTATTCCATAATTGTAAAAGATTTGGACGGATGTACATCTTCAGCTTCGGTTACTATTAATGGACTATCTGGAGGCCGCGGAGAAAATAGAATTTCAGCTACTAGCAAACTAATAAATCCTGAAATTAAGATTTCACCCAATCCTTCTAGCGGAGATTTTAAAGTTGCGTTAAATGGATTAGACTTTGGTAAAGCAGACATTGTGATTTTGGATGAAAAAGGTAAGGAAGTTGCCAGGAAAAATGTAGTTGTCTCTTCAGTTCAGCAAGCTGTATTGTTTTCCCTATCAAACTTACCTAGAGGTTTGTATTTCATAAATGTTATATCAGACAAAGTTTCCCTGAAAGAGAAAGTAATTCTAAAATAACTTTTCCTGATCTTCAGCTATAACTTTTGTAATAAAAAATTCTAATCTTCGTTTTGTTGTTCCAGAGACTTCACACGTTTCTGGAACAATTTTTTTTTACGAAATTCATTAAGTTAAAAACCCATTATAATTATCGTATTATTGACCGTAACCTAAAATTGTTCTTAGAGATTACGGATAAAATGATAATATTTGCTACCATTGCAACTAAAGAAGGTCATTGGCCATCTTACTGCAAGATTTAATTATTTAAGTCTCCACTCGATTGTTTTAAATTCTGATAGCAATTTCGGCGTTTTAAGAGTGGAGAAAGAATAATTAGTTTTAGTTGAGCGTTAACCTATAAAATCCAATCTACCTTGTAACTCAGGGTAGCGAAGCTATTAAAAAGCAGCCTTCAGGAGAAATTTACCCGCTCAATCCATCTAATCCTACTTAATTATCTCGGTTTAAACACTTATTTTAATTTCTAAATTTTAATCATGGACGGAGAAAGAGATTTGTTTGGGGAAAGCGAAGCCACAGGGAAAAGCGCCTCTATTAAAGAGATCATATTAAAATATCTTGCTCATTTTCCTTTATTTATTATATCGCTAATGGTTTGTTTAGGTGCAGGTATTTTGTATGTACGATATACCGCTCCAAAATTTAAGGCTACAACTTTAATCCTGGTTAAGGGAAGCCAGGGCTCCCAGGGTGGGTCGAAAGATATAATAGGTACGGCATTAACAGGTCAGCTTCAGGGAAACCTCAACAATGAATTGATAGCACTTCGTGGAAGAAGCTTGATGACCAGGGTGGTATCAAAAAATGGCTTTAATATATCCTATTACTATCAGGGCGATATTCTAAAAACGGATATCTACAATGACGCTCCATTTCGCTTTATTCCGCAATCTATTGTGGACAGTAATAATACCTTTAGTGTAGTAATCAGAAGCCTTGATAGCCAGGGTGGAACAGTTGAGTATGGTACTAAGAAAGATTTGAAAAAAGTAGCGTTTAGATGGAATGAACCTATCACTGCTACCGGGATGACTTTTATTTTGGCGAAACACGCCGACCAATTTAATAAATCATCTGAGTATATAGTTGATTGGAAGCCAGTTTGGATGACTACTAATGAGCTTGCTTCAAATACATCTGTAGCTATTTTAAGTGAAAAGACAAGTATTATTTCTATTGAATTACTGACTGAAAACTTGAAAAGAGGCAAAGATGTCTTAAATAGTTTGGTGTATGAATATAATTTAGCGGACATAGAAGATCGTAATATTATTACGCAGAATACTATAAGATTTATTGACGATCGGTTAGGTATTGTTTCAGGCGAGCTTAACGGAGTCGAAAGTAGTATGCAGAATTTCCAGGGAAGTGAGGATATCGTTGATATCGGAACTCAGCAAGGGCAGGCTTTCGGTAACTCAAACGCTGCCTCTCAAGGGTTGCAAGGTTTATATGTACAACAGAGCGTGGCAAAAATGATCACGTCTTATTTTACTAATCCCGACAATGGTGACAAGTTAGTTCCATCCACAATGGGATTGAATGACCCAACCTTAGGTGCCCTCATCGGTCAATATAATCAGCTGGAAGCGCAGAGACAAAAAGAAGCTGCTTTTACAACTAAGAATAGTATAACGTTAAAGGATCTGAATAATCAGATCGATGATGTGAAGAGCAGCATCTTAGAAGCCTTACAGAACGTAAACAAAAATTTAAGGCTGCAGGAGAGTAGTTTGCAGCAGCAGAATAACCAGTATCGTCAATTTCTAACCTCTGTACCTCGTAAAACCAGGGCAATGCAGGATATTAAAAGGAAACAAAGCATTACAGAGGGTCTCTATCTATACCTTTTACAGAAGAGAGAGGAGTCTGCAATCACAAGTACGTCTGCGAACGTCTCTAACTATAAGCAAATAGACCCCGCTTCAGGGTACGGTCCCGTTGAACCTAATGCTTCTAACATTTATATGTACAGTGGCCTTTTAGGTATATTATTACCTCTCGGATTTGTTTTTCTTCGCGACATGCTCAACGATAGAATTTCAAGCAGGGATGACATTACAAAGAGGGTTCCAACTCCTGTACTAGGAGACATTGGACATGCTAAAACTAAAGTTGCCGGATTGGTGGTATCAGGAAGGGATATAATTTCAGAACAATTTAGAATAATACGTACAAACCTTGCTCTGCTGAAAAACAAAAATAAGCAGGTTATTCTAGTTACTTCGTCCGCCTCAGGGGAGGGCAAATCTTTTATAAGCACTAATTTGGCAGGGGTGTTAGCTATCCCTGGAAAACGAGTAGCGCTGCTGGAATTTGATTTAAGAAAGCCGGGTATTTTGAAAGATTTGCAAGTTAATCCTGATATTAAAGGCATAACTAACTTTCTTAAAGGTCAGACTGATGATCTTTCCGACTTGTATATGACTTTGGAAGATACTCCAACCCTTCATATTTATCCTTCTGGCCCAATACCTGCAAACCCAGGAGATTTGCTAATAAGCGAAAGAGTAGCAGAGTTTTTTGAACGACTAAAAGAGCAATACGACTATATTGTTGTAGATACGGCGCCGTTAGGTTTAGTAAGTGACGCATTTATGTTAGGAGAATTTAGTGATATCTCAATATTTGTAGTAAGGCAACGTGTTACACTAAAAAAGCAGGTTGATTTCTTGAGCGATATTTTTAAAACTAAAAAGCTTATAAATATTGGGGTTATTCTAAACGATGTGAAGACTGGTGGCAAATACGGATATTATGGCTACGGCGGCGGGTACGGATACGAGAATTACAAAGAGATGAAAAAGAATAGAAAGAAGTATTCTATAACATAGCAGTATAATTTTTCAGTTATTTCTTAAAGTCAATAGTTGATACAAATTTACATGAATGAATAAAGGTGACGTGCTTCTCGATACTAAGTGGGATAGCGAGGTAAATGTTTTAAATGGGAATAGGCCAGAGCAGGATTGGGACTTGGAAATAAAACCGCAGGATAAACTTTTAGACCTCCACTTAAAAGACGTTTGGGAATACCGTGACTTGTTGATTCTCTTAGTAAGGAGAGATTTTGTTTCTTTTTACAAGCAAACAATATTAGGGCCTTTGTGGTTTTTTATTCAGCCCTTGATTACAACATTAATGTTTACTTTGATCTTTGGTAAGATGGGTGGATTTTCCACTGATGAGTTGCCTCAGCCATTGTTTTATATGGCTGGTATCACTGCCTGGAATTATTTTGCCGACTGCCTAACTAAAACCTCTGGCGTTTTTACCGGTAATGCTGGCTTATTTGGCAAAGTTTACTTCCCAAGGCTTATTATCCCAATAAGTATCGTAGTAAGTAATATTATTCGTTTTGCTGTTCAGTTAATAATGTTTTTCATTATAATGGGAATATACTATTATAAGGGTGCTCATTTTCATATCACCTGGGCTATTGCATTGTTTCCACTTTTGGTTGTACTGATGGCTTTAATGGGCCTGGGAGGAGGAATGATAATTTCTTCCTGGACAACTAAATATCGAGATCTGGCATTTCTATTTGCCTTCGCGGTGCAATTGCTAATGTATGCCACCACGGTTATTTATCCCCTTTCATCCGCCCCAATTAAATATCGCTGGTTGATAAGATTGAACCCTATGACGCCTTTAATAGAAACATTTAGATATGGATTTTTAGGAAAAGGAAGTTTTAGCTGGGGATCTTTCGGATATGCTACTGGCGTTACAATTCTGCTTGTCTTTTTTGGAACTATCATTTTTAATAAAGTAGGGAAAAGCTTTATTGATACAGTATAAGCACGATTGACTATTACCTGTTCAATTGTTGTTCCTTTCTCAATTAAAAACTAATATAAATTATGGCAATAGCCATTAAAGTTGACAACCTTTCTAAAGCGTACCAGTTAGGCCAAATTGGAACGGGAACGCTCTCTAGCGATATTGAACGCTGGATAGCGAAAGTTCGTGGCAAAGAAGATCCTTTCTTGAAAATTGGCGAGGAAAACGATAGGACAAGTAAAGGAACCAGTGACGTTATCTGGAGTTTGAAAGATATCAGTTTTTCTATTCAGCAAGGTGATGCCGTAGGTATAATTGGGCGAAATGGTGCAGGAAAAAGTACTTTACTAAAATTGTTAAGCCGCGTAACATCTCCAACTACGGGAAGTATAAAGGTGAAAGGAAAAATAGCAAGTTTGCTTGTAAAAAGAAACAAAATCTCTCCTTACTAAGAGAATCAACAAGTCACGGTATTCCCAAACGTCTTTTAAGTGGAGGTCTAAAAGTTTATCCTGCGGTTTTATTTCCAAGTCCCA
>Ga0068629_1000013_pt1 | contig 26019 bp, 23 predicted proteins | sample InSIn3gowninarea_FD_77432 | JGI IMG/M metagenome (GOLD analysis project Ga0068629, IMG submission 77432) | Clean room microbial communities from NASA Spacecraft Assembly Facility at Jet Propulsion Laboratory, Pasadena, California, USA -... ...
GGTGCGCCCCAAAAGGCGATGCTGATAACAACTCTTGTCAATATGAAGGTATCTCTGATCGATCCCTGCTAAGACAAGGGCGCGCTTCACCACAGATGATCCTGTACTGTAAGCTGCAAGATGTAGAGGCCGTTGCCCTAGGCCATGATTATCAAAGTTGTTTATGCTCTGGAGGAGGTCCACAGCACAGTAATTGATGTCGTACCTTACCATGTTAGTGAGCAGCGAGGCGATTAGGGAACTTATACCCACTCTCCACCTTGCGACACGAAAGGGAACGTGTAGAAGTAGACCCGAGCATTCTTGAGATCACGAAATATGCTTTGTTCAGAGTTGACCTGAACCATAGGTGCTCGCCAAGTTGTCATAGGTTCGGCGCCAATTGCGGGAATAGCGACAACACTTTTACTTTGTCAATATTGCTCCCTATACTTCGCGATAAGTGGATCGGGCTGAATCTAAGGAAGACAACAAGACCGAAAAGGAAAGCCTGCGGTTTTTGCCAACATGTAGTTGATCCAATGCGTTCGGAAAACAGGGGATTACTCACTCGAATGATGTGTCCTGACTGTCATGTGTGATTGCTTTGAGAGGCATGCCTTTCGTCTTCAGCCTAGAATGTCAAAGAAATGCGTAGGAGGGGACAAATTTGGATTCCCAGATCTGCCCTCACATGTGAAGCTGAGCTGAGAGTGAGAGAGGTCGTGTTTCCTGCCTCCAGATCGCCATTTACTCGACAGAAATAGCGCGTTGTAGCCTTGCTCTCTTTGGCAAGGCAACGATCAAAACATCGGGTTTGATTGGGCTTCATTGTGTTTTGTACGGCCTAGTAGGTGTTGCCGCTGTGCATAAGTGGGTAATGTAGCCATGCCCTGTATCTGGAGCTGCGAGCTCGGGTGGCCCCGGACTGCTGTTGGTGGCGTTCAGTGGCGTCCACTATGCACGCACAGCCGGCGGCGGCCACAGCGTCCCCTTTCATGCGTAAAGACCCAACATGCGTCTACCGAGGTAACAATTGACAAGGGTATTGTATTAAACTACAATCAATTCAGGACCTTGTGTGGTCGACCAATTTTTGGTCTAATTGGTTTGACATGCTGCTTGATAACGTCCAGAAACCGCCTCCTGACCTGTTGCCATCTTCCCGCCTGTTCAGGCGATACTTCCTAATCCGGCGATTGTCCAGATACCCGTTTCTGACCTAACACCTATACCATACCCCGAGCGAGGACTTGACCCAGATTATGGACCACTTCACAGGAAGGAGAGGGCGATCTGCGGAAGGCATGTCCAGTTTCCAGCTGCCTGTGGCCGTACGTGAAATATGCATGAGTAACGTCACGTATATGGACGTGACGTTACTAGAACGTAGAGCTATAGGAAACTCTGCTTGTCATAAATCTGGTCTCATTTGGCTTAGTCGGGGAAGTCGCGCTTGTGGAACGTCTCAGCGATGATAGCAGAAGGAACGGCTCCATCGGCTTCTAGTTCTACACAGCTTGGCGAAAAGAGTTGAAGCCAAACGATCAAGTCGAATCGCCAAGTCGAATCGCTTTCATCTCCAGCCATGCCAAAGCAAGACCGACGTCGGTTCAATTGTTTGATGACTTCCCTGAGTATATAGACTCATTGGGTGATGTTTTGATGCGATTCTGGTATCCCCCCGTTGTACGCATAGGTCCAGGCCTCGAGTCTGTCATCGCTTGTCTGTATGAGAACTGCAGGATCCTGCCCAGGAACAAGCCACGAGTACACAGTTGATGTGTTGGGAGCTTCTGAGAGGGTTGTGAAACCAGTCCATTCCGTACCCCCCTGGTTTGGGATGATCGTGCCCTCCTGTATGCCTTCATCAGACTGAAAGAAGACGTAGTCGAGGTTGTATCCGTCGTACTGGACAGAGATCATGGAGCCCTCGGTCACCTGGGACGAATTATCAGGTCCTGCGCAGGTGGGATTAGCACCAATGCAAATGATAGCAAGAAGTCTGAACGTACCAGTATACCATTGGAGTCTCATGGTAGAATCAGTTCCTGAGCAGACGAAATTGGCAATTAGCATGGATACGTACATCAGGTATCTCTCTCGCAAAGCATACCAGCTGGCCACTCGTAGTTTTCTGGGTCACCGGTGGTGTTGCCATAGTCCCATGAGTATTTTCGCAGAGTTCCATTTGTGGAGTCCCGGAAGTAGATGATTGCGGAAATCGATCCATCGACAATCTTCGTAGTGCAGCCTATCCCGCTTTTAACATCGCCTTCGGTCCAGAAAGCATATTCACCCCATTGATCGTCGGTGAACATATAGCCCAGCTCCTGTATGCCATTTTGCGAGCCACCATAGTAGACGCGTATTGTTTCAATGATGTCCACATTTACGATCGCACAGAGTCCTGGAGAGCCGGTGGAGATTGCTTGTATACGGATCGTTTCGGGCGTTGACCACGTCTGATTAGTACCGGTTCGGTTGGTGTAAGCCACGTAGCCTTGGTTGGTATAGAAGAGTTGCCGCTGAAATATCAGTATCTCTCTTATTGGCACGAGAAGTTCGCGTCAGCCTACAATTGTTGCATTCGATGCTTCATCAATCCACGAAATGGCCGAAAGGGGTGACTGGGCATCTGCAGTATTCACCGCAATCGTCCAGTTGAAGTCGGTCAGATCTGAGCTTGCATTGTTGAGACTGGTAACAGGGAACGAGGCTTCTATTATTGAATTGTTCTCGAGTTGGTAGTAGAGCAATATGTTCTCCGACGGTGGTAGAATCAGGGTTGTTGCTCCAGAACGGCCTATCGGTTTTGGAAGCAGATTCTCCATGGCTGGTGTAGTGCAGTTGTTAATGCTATTGCAGCTCAATGGACTGGTCGGTTTCCCAATTAGCAGATGAAGGTATAGGAACACAATCTGGACGTACGTAGAATGCCTTTGGACGACCGTTCCCAAAACACCACCTAGCACGGCTCCCAGAACAGCGAGAATACCAACAACTAGTAGCACCACGAACATCCACACGGATAGGCCGCAGCAACGCCACTGCCGTTTATTCACCGGAACCTCGAAAGATTGTTGTACTTCGTTGAATGAATGTGGTCCGCCATAAGATGTTGGGCCTATCACCTGCTTCAGACTATATGATGTTTGATCCAGAACCTCGGGAAGCTCAAGCGACGTTCTCTGAGGTCCAAGGAATTTGTCATTCTCTTGCGATCGGGTTATTGACTGCAAGCCATCGGACTCAGGGTGTACCCCCTCACTGGCAGCATCTCTTGCTATTCTGCGTTCTTCCATCTAGGCAATATGATGGCCGTGAAGCAGCAAGTAGGGTAGATATCTGCGGGATGGAGAAATGGTAACAAGACGAGGGCAATATAAGAATGTAAGTAAGGCCATCGACCTATGTGCTAGCACATATTCACGATGATCCTTCATGTGCCAGCCTGAGCCGACTATGCGCGCGCCTACAGCTGCGGAGTGAATCTCTGCATTACCAACACACCATGTACTTGACTTATCAGCATTTGTACTTAAATAGTGGCATATATAGTGTGCTGTTGTTGGGTCTCCAAGAACCACATGCCGAGTGGAAAGACCATTGCTGACAGGATCGGCACTCTTAATCGCGCAAAGCCAATAGGTGTGAGCGTCGTATTTGGAGGCACAACTTCTCTGTGAACAATTCTTAGTATTAGGCGGAGGCACGCCTGGATGTAGTCGCATAGTGCCGCCGCTAACGACCTTGAATGTCTTCGCGTGTGGTCGGGGACCCAGCAGCGTGTAGGAAATGCTATGATTATTGGTTCTAAACGTATAGCCAACAGTAAAGGAGGGATGCTGTGCTTGTTGGTGGCGCAAAGAAAGTAAGGCTGTCATTCAGCCCTGAGGTGCAGACGTTCATGCAGGGCGCGGCGTGACATGGTACAAGAAACACGCACTTTGAGGACGGCATGATTCTTGGTGCTGGCTGCCAACCAGAAAATGACTTTGAGGGAAGGCTGTAAAACTTTCTCATCTGTCCAACGGCGCTTCCTGATTTGGCAAAATCAATATTCACCGGTTCCTGACCGACGGCTCATCCCGAATTATAGTCCGTTTCGGACCAGGAAGAAGATGGGTGTCAGAACACGCGTACGATTTTCAGCTGCCTGTAGCCGTACGTGAAATATGCTTGTTGCTTTGGAGGGGTATAATGAAAACGTGTATGACCTACACGAGCTTGACGCTATACGAAACTGCACTGTTATGGACCCAGTCCCAAGCAGTATAGTCGGGAGATGACGCCCGTAGATCCTCCTTGCGTGATAATGAAAAGAGCTCGACATGAAAGCGAAGAGATCGCGAGATCGTTCAATGCCCATTAAGAGGTGGCATCCTGTACCCCAATGCTCTTGTTTCAATAAGAGCGCATTACGCGGCATCCAGACTTGGGCCATGATATAAAAGCTTTATCCCTGACTTCTATACCTTAGCCGCCAACTTTCCCCCTGACTTCCAGAATCTCACCGTGCCGAACAGGACAGTGGAGACTATACAAGAAATACCGCCATACACCCAGAGATCTGTCCAGTTCAAGCCTGGACCATAGTTCTGCAAAATGTCTCCGCCACCAGGACCACCAGCAAGGGTACCGAATCCGATGAAGCCGAATGCCATACCAATGCGAGTGCCGACCTTAGATTTATCCTTGGTGAGGGCGACCAAGCATACCGGAGGTAGCGCGATAAAGACACCAGAGAAGAAGCCAAAGAAGACTGCAATGACAACGATGCCAGCCAAGCTTTTGACAGCGATCGTGCAGAAGATGAGAATACCACAAATCAAGGCTCCAGGCGTGATGATGTTGAGTGCGCCCACTTTGTCGGAAAGTGCATTGGGCAAGGTTCTGCCAAAGAAAGAGGCAGCGTTGAGCACGGGGACAATGTAGAAAGACATGCTCGTGTCAGTGTAGCCGTTGCTCTGTCCGAAGAAGGAAATGTAGAAGATGATGCAGTATAAGCCGATGAAGCCAACCATAGCCCCGACAGTAAACACCATGAACGGAATGTCCTTGAAAACAGTCCAGTCGATGAGAGCGCGGGCTTTTGGAGGCGTTACACGTAATCTCATGAAGAAGATCGGGATAAGAAGTGTTGCTAAGGCGATAAATCCGAGCACGCGGACGCTCCAACCAAAGCCGATAGTATCGATTAGGCGGTAGAGGACGATCGGGTAGATAATGCCTCCCATGGAGCTGCCGGATGCAGCAAGGCCCATAACCATACCGAGCTTGGTGTTGAAATATGTGGGCAGTATAGCGACAGCGGGAACGAATAGCAAGCCGGAGCCGATACCGATGCAAAATCCTTGGGAAAGGAGACACTGCCAGTATGTCGTTGAGATGCTGAGCATCATGAAGCCAAATACGACACCAAAAGAACCAACAAGTAACAGCGATCGGAGATATCCACGGTCGAAGATGGGGCCAGAGAGGAAGCCCATGAGTAACACGCAGTACGACTGAATGGCGCCAATCCATGCGATATTGGAAGAGCTAGTATGGAATAGCTCACCGGATTCATAAAGGGTTTGAAATACACCGAATGTCCGTAATTCATGTTAGCGTCAACTCATACACGACAGTAAATTGACTTACATTCAAGATACCCCATGTGTTGAAGAATAGCGCGAATCCAGCAACAACTTGAAGCCAAGCTTGTGTTCCTCCATTTGGAACATTACCAAAAGGACCAGGTGGGGGCCCAGAGGCGGCCACAGGCGCCTGTTCAATGTCCCTCTCTTTCGTATCTAGCTCCATATTCGAGCTCTCTTTGATAGGAGATACGGGAGCTTCTGGTGATACAGTGAATAAATTTGAGCTCGAGTCGCGTGCCATCCTGGCGTCGCAATGTGTGGAATGCTAGAGTATTATCTCAAAGTGCAATGTGAAGTGCTGCGTGACGTTTTGAACGATTGATCGGCTTCGCGACATCTCGGAGTCCGAGAAACGCCATGCGCCGTGCCGTCCCTTCTAAGGGATGAAGGAAATAAGCAGGCGCCAACCGTCCAAGTATCCAGCCCAATGTACTCCCTAGCGCATTTATTTCATGCATTGCACTCTAATCGGCCATAGCACAGTTTGTTTGGAGAAAATTGTGCGGTTGCTTGGTGTACTTTCGTTGGAGTGAGGCCTCAAGTAAGTTTGAAGACATATACCCGAGTAGGCCCATCAATGAGGTCCATATCGTATTTGCTACAACAGGCATGAGGACAAGAGCGGCATGTGTTGTTTTGGTGGTCAGCGGCCATGACCCGTACGTGACATCCTTCTAGTTAGCGGGCATAAGCCAGCTGCTCAATAGACGACTTGAGCAAACGTCTTGCGATGGCGTCGTACGTGTACTACGCAGCATGAGGATTCTAGGGCAACCAATCAGATCCCGCTGCACTATATCCTGATATCAAATCGATCTGGCACACCCTTCGATTCATTTTTTAGATGCCATGGCGTAGAGAGTCGCCTGTGAAGACAACGGCTCCACAATCGTTCAGCGAGCGCCAATAGGGCCGTTCGGTAGGGTACAATTCGTCCTCCATCCTTTGCTGTCGTAGTGCTTATGCTGGCGCCATCCCGACGAGATTATGTGCATGGTAAAGAGGATGGATGGTGGGCCTTGAGATGCAAAAGTGCATCGAGGCATCTAGCGTAGAGCGAAGGGTGACAGAAGTCTTGTCTTCAACCTCGGCTAAATTCCTGTGTCTCCTACGTCAATGTTTCCATTTTCGATTCCACCACCACACTTCCTATCCTCAAGAACTCGCTCAAGCGCGCATCTGAATGTTTCCAACCTGTAACAGTGGTTCTGCGGTATGTTCTCGAGAGAGGGTGGCGAGCTGCCTCCTGGCATGCGCCAGCGCACTTCCCATCGCGTCGCTTACTCGGACTCTCCTATGAAACAATGCTACGACGATACATGTAAGTAGATCACTCAGATCCTTTCATACTAATCTCGGCAGACACTTGCGTTTTTTAGATAGCCCGTGACGATCACGACAGCGAGGCTGAACACCATGATGCCCTCGGTCATGCATCAGTTGCCTCTACGGATGAGCCATGTGGTAGTCACTATCTCAAGGCCAAAGAAGCTTATGACCCTCTCTTGGAAAACGACGTCTGTATCTGCAAGACGTTGTAAGCTGACTGATGGTGAGGCGCGTAGTAAGAAGTCTTGCTGCGCGGCAGCATCAGCAATCATTACCCAGGAAATCACCGTGAGTGTAAGGGGCTTTGGAGCCGCCAAGAAGCGTGGGGTGGTCTCCCTACCGTGGAATTGACCAGTGTTGCAAGCCTCCCATTTCTTCACCGGGCAGCGCCTCGGAGGCTGCGTGTAGCACACACAATGCTGGCGATGGTATCATACTCACCAGTGACGACGAGGCCATTGAAGACTGCTGCTCCAAAAGACCATGTTCGCCTTCCTCAGTTGAAGCTCTCAAGTAAGGGGTGATGCTCGACAACAAGAAAGACTCTGATAGGTGCCATTAAATTTTTGGCCTGTTTTAGGCAAAGGTAGATGAGCCGGTTCAGAGGTTAGAAGATAAGCATACAAATTGAAGGATATGCCCTTCTAAATGCAACTCTCAAATATGTCTCCGAAAGATGAAGCAAAAAAAGGAGTGGATTTATGTACACAACGGGTTTTCCTAGTGTACAGACCCATCATGCCCTTTCTTGTCTCGTCATATTACCACGGATCCAAACTCCGCCCTTTCCGTCTCGCAGAATCCTGCCATGCGCACACACCTCGCCGACCTTTTGTCCCCCATTTTCACTCGTGTGAAATCTGCTCCCGCCTTATTCTCATTACCTCACTACGCGCCTTGGTCACCAGTGGGCTTGGCTGCTGAAATGTTGTTGGGCCTGGCAGCTGCATCTTCCCTGCTCTTCTCAAACAAAGCCCTGAATTCAGCATTGCCCTTCTTCGCACCGCCATCTTCTCCTTCATCCATCTTGTCGGCATCTTCGGCCGGTTTGCTGGCGCCGAAACCACCACCTCTTTTGAAGCCCAAACCGCCTCTACCACCCCTTCGTCCAGATTGTCCTGGTCGAGAGACGGAAGCCTGAGCTGGACGCATGACAGGGGCCCCAGCAACCTTCGGTACAGGTGCGGCAGGTGCGGCAGCATTGGCAGGCTTCTTATCCTTGGCGAATATTTCGCTAGGTTCACCGATCCTGACGTTGGGTCCAAGGGCTGAACAGTCGATGCCGAGGCTGACTTTTCCTGCATCTTGGAGATTCACAAATTCGGCCATGGCAGCAGCTCTGTCCCGCTTCATCACGATCTTACGAAGAGGACCGTAATGTGAGAGGAGAGATTGGATCCGTGCGTCGTTGACCGTATCTGGCAGATTGAGGAGGGCGATGGTCCTTTCGTGCTTTGTCCGTGCAGTGTCTGCATTCAATTCACCGCCGGTAGCTCCAGTCGAGGCAACAGAGCCACGGCGGCCGTTTGCCTCACCACTAGGAGATTGTAAATCCTCTGGTTCGGCAGTACTGCCTTCGCGAACGACTGTTGTACCGCCTGCTTTCGCGGCCGCAGACTTGTCTGTCGACAGAGTGACACGCAGGAGACGAGACAACAGAGGTTTGTTGTTCAGCGCAACAGCGGCAGTTGCTTCTTCAGGCTTGGAGAGAATGACGAAGCAGGTTCCTGTGAACTTTCCATTGGTGCCTCTGAGCCGTCTTACTCTCTCAACAGTTCCATGCTCGGAGAACAACTCCTTGATATCTTCATCAGTAGCGTTGAAGTCGACATTTGCGACGTGAAGTTCCCTTCCTTCAGAGGCTGCGCCTATGCGATTTTTCTTGGCGTTAGGATCCGAGATTACAGCCACAAGCCGGTGCTGTTTGTCAATTACTTTGTTATTCAGACTGGTTGCGGCGCGAGCTTCATCGGTGGTAAGGAACTGAACATAGCAGAAGCGGCGTCGTTGATTGAACTTCAAAGATGGGAAACGGACGCTGGTGATCGTGCCAAACTGTGAAACGTTAGTCTTGAAAGCAGGCTACTGGTAGAAAAGATTAGCACTCACGTCTTGGAAGAGCTCGGTAATCTTGGCCTCATCGAAATCAGGAGGGTAGTTGGTGACATATAAGGTGGATAACGTCCCAGACTGTATCCTGATTACCTGGCCGTCGATCTCCTTGCCGTCACGGGTCTTTCCAGCTAGGGCACCTTCATTGTCGCCAAACTCGATTGTCGCGTATGAATTCATTGCACCATCGTCGCTTGCAATGTTGACTGAAAGAATATCTCCACAGTCACTGAAGAATTGACGGATGCGCTTTTCTGCGACATCCTTGGGAAGATCTCTGACAGTGATTGTATTGTGTTCCCTGTCGCGCTTGATTTGTGCAGAGGCAGATGATGATGCTTCAGTCGTCGGCTTCACATCGTCTGTTTTGTTGCGCTTGACGGCGTCGTCGCCGTTCTGTTGAGGCTCATCATCACGCTTTCTCTTGCCGGAAGCGGGCGCTTCTTCATGGATCGTTTCCAGCCCATTTCGGTGCGGTACCTCTGTAGTAGTGGTAGTGGGAACAGCATCAGCGGAAGCTGCAGCTGCTTCTTCTGCTTCCTTGGCACGTCTGATCTGCAAGTAGTAACTGGCAACACGAGCCTCAACCTCTGCTGTCTGCACAGCTTCGGCATTCTCATGTTGCTGGAAATGGTGAATATACGCCTCAATCATCTTCTCCGGCCAGTCCAACTCCCTCTGCTTTAATGCCCGGCTCAGGATAGCACTAGCTTGCTTGGGCGCATTCTCGAGAGTCTCAAGACGGACACTTTCGCTCATCCGCGCATGTGCCCAAATCATCAGCTCCCAAATGTAATACCTGAACCAAAAGTCGAAATATTGCGCGTGAGTTGGTACTAGCTGTTCCCAAACACTACGGGCATCATCGACTCGGTGGGCTTCGGTAAGAAACTTGATGTGGATCTTCTCGAGACGGAAAAGTGGATCACCTTTGAACTCCTCACCGTATATCTTCTTGCCGGCGACTTGAGCATCTTCGATGGTGCCGGTGATGCCCATTTCAGCCATGTCAACCTCGTCGTCGGTGTTCTCGGGATCGAAAGCTTGACGACGAAGATAACCACACCAAGTAGAGTAAACCTTCAGCACTTCTTCCATACCGCCAATGTCAAGCAAACCACTGTTGGTAGCCTTGTGCTTGACATTGCCGACTTCCTCGTACGGGCGCTTCTCCACGTCCGATCGCAAGATACGTCGTGACCAAAGATCACCAGACCAAGGGCAATGCCGAGTCGCGCGCTCCAATGCTAAAAGGATATTGTGGCTGTCTGTGTCGGCTGTTGTGAGGAAATCGGCGTAATCAAGCCACCATTCGACGACAGTGGGGAAACGTAGCAGCGCTCTCTCGAAAAGTGAGGATCGTAGCTGAGTGTTGAAGGCAGCAACGCGTCCCTTGCGCGCATTCTTGACATCCCAAGCCAGATATTCGGTAAAGGCGTTGTACAACGCAGTCTTGTCACCAGAGTCAGAAGCTCTTCGGATGTTGAGTTCGTGCACCTCGCGAAGGCCATACTGCCTCTTTGCTGGCTGTGCCATTTCATTGGTAGCAGCCATGATTTCTTCCCAAGTATTGGCGTTGTATTTGGAGACGATTGGCCAGAACTTGGAAGACGTCTCCGACCATGTGGCATGAGGGACTTGTAAGCGCGCCATGAACATGTTGTTGACCTGTTCCACTTGGCCCGGTGTGGGATGTTCAGGAAACTCTGCTAGGACCCAATCAACATAACGATCCCAAATGCGATTGCTCTCATCGATGCGCCATTCAGTAGCTTGAACGGCCTTTTCCCAAACACCGAGCACAAGCTCTCGAGTAAAGACAGCTTCACAGATCTGCCTGTCCTCTTCGGTTAGTCGACTCGAGTTGTCCGCAGCCTGACCATTTCCAACACTGAATGATTGGAGGACGTATTCGCTGTAGAGGAGCCAGAGAACAACGCTGCTAGGCTCTTCAGACACAGCCCTTTGACATAGTTCCATGACAGCCAAACGTTCTTCGCCGGTATGAGCAAGCAAGCTCTCGTCGTGGATCCATTCCCTCCAAATTTCCTCACCAACAGCAAACCTTGAATCCATGGCTTCCCGGGCTTGGCGCATGTCGGACAGCAATCTATACTCGCGGGGATCTTTGACAGCATTACCAGAGGCATCATAGACGTGGGCCACAAAGCCTTGGTGGAGGAGATTGATGAGCTGCACATGCGAGTCGTATGCATACGAGTTCTGTTCGAGGTAGTTTTCAAGCTCGTTGATAAGTTTTTGGTCTGCATCTGAAACGGAAGGTGCAGTGACAACACGTGGTGGGGGGGTTTGAGAGGGAGCTTCAGCCATGGCTAGATCTGATGAAGAAACGTTGGAAAGAGTTCTATGCACGCCCATGCGAGCGGCTTGACCTGCAATGGGTGGGGATCGATGCGGATCGGCGTAGGAGTTGTGTCTAGAAACGTTTGAATGTTGCATCGTTGCTAGGTCTGCTGAAATTAGCAGTTGCTCATGTTCACGTGATATCATTGACTCACCTGCTAACGTGTCCATTTGCGGATTTGAGATGTTACGGCCACCAGCATACTGTAGTGAGGGCCTGTGATTCTGCTGCTGCGGCGTGCCGAAAGGACTCCTCCCATCAGAACCAGGAGTCATGATAAAATTTTGAGGAGTTTGTACTTCGTAAGCGCTGTTGTAAGCAGGATTGAAGGCAACTTGCTGTGCTTGAGCAATACTATCGTAGCCCAGATTTGGATGAGATCGAGGTTGAACGTCTTGCGGGGGAGAATTGAGGGTGATTTCTTGACTCAAGCCTGAAGAAGTACGTTTGCCACTTCCCGGTCGCCCAGCACCAGGCCTCCGCATAGGAGAGGAAGGTGCATTGTTAGTCTGAGAGGGAGTGTTTGTCTGTGGGGGATTATTGCTAGACCTCACAGGCGACTCCTGCGGGGACAGTAATGAGTTGATGTCCATTCCCGGTGGTACTGCAGACAGTTGCGCCGGTGTTTGATATCAAGCAAAGGGATGTGGTCGAGAAGGGTTCCCGGCGAGTGGGCCGACACCAACAATGTGTTAATTGCAACCTCGACTGGGTGGCAGGCGTGTGATGATTGGTCGCTTGGGTTGTTTAGTTGATGTATGCAGGCCTGGGCCTGGGTGTTTGATGCGGGAGAGGTTCTTTGGCACGGGAAGTTGTGCTGTGCAGAAACGAAACTAGGCTGCGGAGGGCCCAGACCGCAGTTCTAGAACGATTTGAAGCCTGGCGCGAAAACAATCTCCTTGAGCAGACGTCTCGCAATTTCATCGGCGAAGCGCTTGCTTGAGGTGAGGAAGGGTTGGCAACAAGTGCAGAATGACTCGCTCTGCAGACAGAGATTGTTGAAAGCTTCTGCCACAATCTTGTCGTCGTTGGCTTCTCTCCAAGGCTGAGCGGCCTTTGCTAAACTCCAACCAATCAGAAGTCAGCAGGTCTTTGCGATTGGCTGCTTGGCTGACTAACCGTTTCATGCCAAGACATTAAAAGTATCCGTATGTAGACTTCGAGAGACTGCAATCCACAAGTGTAGTTGGTGTTGCGGGGTGATATTAATCCATCTACGTAGACAATGACGGCAAGAGCACCTTCGCGGCGGCTGCTGCAATCTGGTAAGCGTCTTCATTAACCTGGTCAGATTTCGTGCTTCTGACAATGGCCTCACAGGCGGCCTGCAATGTCTTCATCAACCCTCATACCTCCCTCTCCAACCACGACGATCCCTCTTCAACATCTTTGGCAACAGAGACAATAAGAAGCCAAGTGGCCCGTCGGGCGCAACCACCAACCCTGTCCTGGACGAGTACATGAAGCGTAAGCCTTCAGCCGCCAACCAGAACATCATCCGCGGCGACCTTGCCTCTTCATCCATCTTCGACGCCGATCGCCAAATCCAAGAACGCGAGGAGAAGCAGCAAGCTGTCGATGAGGGCGTTTCCGACGACACCAAGATTGGCGGCATCGCGCGGAATCCCTCGTCGATGGCTGCCGTCCTGGACCCCCAGCCAATTGCCCGCCAGCGATGGCAAAGAAAAATGGTCATCCGCGACATCAAGAAGGGCAACCGACTGAACGACCCGCTCTTCATCAAGCGCACCGAGCGCGAAAGCGCCAGCCGGAGTCACAACTTCAAGACGTCGACCAAGAAGCTGGGTATGCTGGCTCGCCAGATTGCCGGCAAGACGCTCGACGATGCCATTGTGCAGATGCGCTACAGTAAGAAGAAGGCCGCCAAGGACGTGCTGGACTATCTCGAGTTTGCCAGGGATGAAGCTGTCGTGAAGAGGGGCATGGGCCTGGGTGGCGTCGACTCGTCTGCCGACGCAGCAAATCTGAACCACACCGGAGACGCCATGGTGGCCGCCGACTTACCAAGAGCGAAAAACTCGCGTCCAGTCGAGATTCAGCTCAAGGATGGAAAGCGCCGCACAGTCACCGACATGACAAACATGTACATTGATCAAGCCTGGATTGGAAGAGGCCCGTACGGAAAGGCCCCCGACTACCGTGCCAAGGGTAAGGTCAACATCATGTACACACCTTGGACAAGTTTGAGCGTCGTGCTCAAGGAGGAGGCCACAAGAGTTAGAGAGTTTGAGCGACGGGAAGAAAAGAGGAGAAGACAGAGGGAGAAGAAGGTCTGGCACCCATTGCCCGACAGGCCTATCGTTGGCCAACGACAGTGGTTCTCGTGGTAGTTTTTTCCATTGCCATGTGTATATACCCTTTGTACAACATCTTCACAATATTGTCAATCTGCACAAACCATCCGTGTTGGTCATTCTGTTGTCTGTCTCGCTGTGCTCGTTGAGCATTCACTACTCGTAATCATGCTCGTGTTCTGTTGTCCATCTAAAGCTCCTCAAACTTGGCCGTGTTGTAGAGATGCTTGTCCGTCAGTTCCATCACCTCAAGCTCCGACCCTACTTGAATCAAACCCCCCTTGGTCGGCATACAAAGCATGCCAAAACAAGGCTTGTACTTGGCAACACTACCCGGATCGACTCTCCTGAAAGTCATCAGCGTCTCCCAAGGTTCCTTTGCATGCTTGTCGGCAGTATCCGGGTTGACATTCGGCACCTGACACCTCGCACATCTCGCAAGCACATCTAACGGAACACGCCAAAGCATCTCCCTCGAGTGCTCAGTAGTGTTGATGCGGACACGCTTCCAGCGATCCTCCTCCCACGGCTCGTTCCCCTTGATGATGATATTGGGCCTGAACCGCTCAATCGTCAGCGGCTCCTGCCCCTTTTCCTTGAGCCGCCTGTTGAGGTCCTCCAAGCTGGCCTCGGACGCCACCTGCAGACTCATGACATCTGCGAAATGGTGCGGCTCCTGCTTCCCGTAAAGCTCGGCATCGGCGTTGCCGCCAGACATGCGCGGAGTCGGGCCCTTGTACACGAGCAAGACTGCCTTTTTGAAAAAGTCGCTGAAGATCTTGTTGATGGCGTCCGAGTAGGCCCAGGCGTCCGTCTTCTCGCCCCAGATCTCCACCTCGGTGAGCTTGCAGTTCTCGCCCAGCCACTCCTTGGTCGGGTAGCAGGGCACGTTGACGTGGGCGTCGGTGCCGCGGATGCCGATTCGCAGCTCCGTCCAGATCTCGCGGACGCTGTCTGGCGCGGTGAGCCCGGTGTCGATGAGCGTCATGGATGGGTCTGAGCGGATGGTCAGGAACTCCTTCTTCTCCGCGTCCACAAACATCCAGTTGCGGTCCAGGTCGAGTCCGGTCTTCTTGAGCATGCTTTTCTTAATCTCAAAACCCCGGCAGGACTTGATCGGGTAGATGCGCAGAGACACGATTTCAGTGGGCTTGGGGAGGTTTGGATCGCGCTCTTTTGGCTTGTCAGAGGTGCCTTCGTTGGTCTTCATGTTTGCGAAGATGGTTATGGCAATCACGGTGGCGGCAATCATGGCCATTGCGGCGGTGGTGAGGGTCCATACTGAGATGCCCAGAATCTCGATATGATCAATGTTCTCTGGCAAGACTTTGTCTAGAAATGCCTGACTGCGACTCATACTGGCGATATTTTTGCGTTGACAAACTATCTAATAGATCAAAGATGATGGGGAAAGGAGACAAAGATGGTGAAGCTTCCACCAATGAAACTCGGCTCGCGTGTATATATTTTGGCCTATCGAACAAGATGACAGAAGTCTTTGTATACTTGACAAAGCTCACATCTTCAAGCAACAAGTCTCATTCTTCTCCGAAATCTAATCACCTACCTCATCCGTCTTCGCCGTCATTTAGTGCATACCTCTCAGCTAGACTATGACAGAAGTAGTTGCTGTTTATATGATAATGTTCCGTGTTATCTTGAGATAGTGTACTCGAAACGGAATGTCGAAGTAAAAATTGCACGACCGTCAAGCAGCTAGATACAGGTTGATACCTTATAAGAGGTTGGAGCCGACTCATTGGAGTCATTGCACATTCTTTGGCAAAATTGAATACTGTTATCATGTAACGACTTCTGTCTTTCTAGTCGATCTCCATATTAGTGATTTGCGGGGGGTTTGACGTCCGACGAGCCAAGGGAAGCTGTTCTTCAGTTCCCTTGTCTTTTGCGACACCACCTCTTGTACCATAGCGTCCTGAACGAGAGCAGACAACGGTCTTGACGACTTTCTTGCCTTTCTTTGTGGACTTGGTCTCATCACCATTGACCTCTTAATCATCCTCCATGTCCTCACCATCATCATCGACCTCTTGATCATCCTCCGTCTCTCAATCACCTTCGGTCTCTTGATCGTCCTCGGATTCCTGCTCTTGGACTTCCTTGAGCAGTGCTTGTGCCTTCTCAAGCAGGACCGTCTCTGCCTTTGTTGGCTCACCCTCGCCGAGAAGTGTCATTCCGTACTCGGCGGACTCCACAGCTTTTCGAGCGTGAAAGAGAGGGTCGCTGTCTCCGCAGCAAAGAATCTATTATCGCTTAGTCAGTTGACGAATAGTGTAAACTACCACGCCGACTTACGATGTGTGCGCGTGTGCGGTAGTAGATTGGCAACTCAGGCCAGAGAATGAGCTGCTTGGCGATGAGTTCGGCTTCGGCCCAGTCGTCCTCCTTCTTGCCTTTGAAGTGCTTCTCCATTTCAAGGAACAACCTGGTCATCTGTGACTGAAGGTTTTCGTTTGGGCTGGACGATGCAACTTGGGTTTGCTGTCCGGTCTGAAAGTACTTGTTCTTTCCCTCGCTGATGTGCTTGAGAACTGCTGCTTTGCGGGCGTCATCTGCCTTACGGACAGTGTTTTGTTCTCCAAGTCCGGACGCTGGCCCAGCGGCGGCTTTTGCTTGACGAGCGGCGTCTCTCTCACCAAGCCCAAATGCTGGCCTAGCGATGGGCGCGTGCTGGTCGTCTTCATCTTGGATGGCGGCCTTTGCTCGACGAGCGGCGTGCCTTTCACCAGGCCCAGATGTTGGACTGGCGGTGGGTGTGTGCTGATCCTCAGGGGTGACGTGGTCACTCATTGCGGCAAAATCTGTAATGTTGCGTCTTCTTTGTAGGGGAAGAAAAATGAGAGAAAGATTATGACAAGGACAACCTTGTGGCTTTGACGACGCTCTGGCTTTGACGACGCTCTGGCTTTGACGACGCTCTGGCTTTGACGACGCTCTGGCTTTGACGACACTCCGGCTTTCACGTGCGGTGTTATGAGACAAATGCAAGATTCCAAACACTTGGATCAAGGTATAAACAGAGTTTGCAAACACGTACACAATTTCTTCAAGGAAAAATAGTTTCATGCCTCACTTCGTTGCTTTTGAACCTCCGCCTAGTTCATCGTCTGCTCATTAATACTTCTCACCCCTAGAGCTTGAGGCAGATCCAGATCCCTCATTGTGACTGATTCCCATCTTCTCTTGTGGTGCGAACTCATGTCTATCCGCACCAACCTTTCCACGAGCCGAAGCGGCAATGCTGGATTGTCTGCGTGCGTCCGTATGGCCAGCAGCTTCCTCCGTATCCAAGTAGCTGACGAGAAGTTCGCCGTTCTTGCCGTAGCGGCGTGGAGTGTCGTTGGCGACTTTCACCACGTCCCAGATTGACGTTGTATGATGGAAAATCTCGTCCATTTCTTCGAGAGACCTGTATGCGGTTTCGGGCTGTGGAGGTCGTTAGTATATTGCACGTCTTTGATGTGGGTCGAAGGGTGCTGGCTTACGTAGAAAAAGTAGACGCAGGGGACGATAAAAAAATTTATCACGGCGAAAATTATGTATGTCTGATAGCCGATTGTATCGAAGCAAATCGGTGTTATCATCACGACAAGGAAATTGAAGATCCAATTGGCACTGGGAGAGGTTACTTGTGGTGTTGAATGCTATACCAGACGAAAAAACTTACCTGGTTGCGAGGGCATTGGCTGGAGCACGAATCCTCAGCGGCACGATTTCTGCGGGGTATAGCCAGGTCATGCCTAGCCAGCCAACGGCGAAGAATGTGTTGAAAACGAACAAGAAAGCTGCTGCTGTGATACCGGTTCCTGATGATGGATGTGAAGTGGTTCCAGCAAGAATGATCATGGACGCCGACATTCCGACTGCACCGAACAACATGAGCGAACGACGACCAAACTTCTCAATGGTGAATACGGCGATCCATGATGCGAGGAAGTACTCGGTGCCGTTTGCTGCAGCAAGAATACGGGATATGAAAGGAGTCAACCCGATATTTTGCTCGTAAATAGTTGCAGCATAGTATGTGATGAGGTTGATTCCAGAGATTTGCTGGAACATTTGGTTGACGTACGCAAGTACAACGCGATGGAAATTGCGGTCTTCGTCCATGGTGAAAAGATCTCTGAATCCTCCTTGTTGCATGATGAGAACGGTGTCCTTGATGGCGGCAAATTCGTTGGTAATGTATGGGTCGTTTGACTCTCTCTCGTTGAGCGCGCAGAGAACTTCCAATGCTTCATCCTCTTTGCCCTTCATGACAAGCCATCGAGGTGACTCTGGCAGTCCAAGTATAGTTAGAAGAATGATCAAGGCAATGATGATCTGGAAACCGATTGGGAATCGCCAAGAGATAGTCGATGGCTCAAGAAAAGAAAATCCTGTAGGCCATTAGCAATCTCCTCTTTTTACTTTAGCTTCATCCACATTCGATACTCACCAAAGTCCAACCAGTATGACAAGCAGACACCTCCCGTGATCAATGCACCCTCCACCATCACCATCTGTCCACGTCTATGCGATTTCGACGTCTCGCTTTGCCTAGAAACGGAGGTTGAATTAGTATATGCTTTCCAAGAGGATGTCAGTACTATACCAAAGCGCTTATGCATCTGTCAAGCTCGCCAATGGAGAATGCGGTCGAGGCAGCATCTCGGTCCAGTCAAACACAAGATCTCAACAGGTGGACATCTGAAACAGCTGTTCATCTGCAGGCGGTGTGTATCAAGACAACACAGCCGTCACATAAAGGACCGCAAAAGGTTTGCGCCTCCAATGCCTGCCTTGTCTTAAATAGTTCCAATTGCCTGCAGATAAGCAGCCGCTTTATTCGACTGCTTGTTGAGATCCATGGCCACACAAGATGCATAAGACGGCTTATAGTATGTGTACCGCGGGCTTACGAACCAAACTGGTACTGTCGACGTGTTCATTCCTGTTCATCAATCAGTAAAAAGGCATGTAATGCCATTTCACAGTAGGCGCCTACCATTTCCTACACCTGTGATGATTCTTCCTGCAATCAGATGACCCAAAGAGAAAGCGGAACATTGTAGAGAGGCTCCTACAACCATGATTGCAGATCCGATGAAAATCGTCTTCTTTCTCCCAAGCCAGTCGCCAATCCATATGGTGAGGATGGCGCCAACAAAGCAACCTAGGTTGTAACAAGCGATGGAAATTCCTTGAATAGTTGATGTGTAACTAGACGACTTTCCGGGAGGGGGGCTCGAGACGTTAATCTCAGGGAATGTTTTGGTGAAAGAACCGAGAGTAAGGAGGCCGCCCATGACACCTTGATCATAACCGAAGAGGAAGAAACTATACATTGTTAGGTTGATGGTTCAGATCTGGGAGATATCCACTGCGAGCGAGTCGCAGAGATGCACTACGGCAGGCAGCTGAGACTGTCATCGTAGATTTTATCTAGGATATTGTTTGACTTACTCCAAGCCCGCAATGACACCAATTGCAAGGTTGAGAGAGAAGCCAGTGAGGCCATAGTACTTCTTGCCGAACATCTTCAAGGAGTGTGTTCTGATTTCGAATCACTCTTGGATATATTCAATGGGGTAGTCTGCCCAGTGCCGAAAGAGTATGAGCGGAGGAAAGACATCAAAAGCAAAGAAGGGACTCTCATAAGATATAGTTATTCGCCCGCCTCGCATGGGACCTCTGTAGCGTACCGTCGACATAAGTTTGTAACACCTTGGCAGCAGCATCGGCCGCATCACAATGCTCGGTATATCCACCCGGATAGAAAACTCGGCCTCTCAGGCCGAGAGAGAAGTCTGACAATGACGTCTCTTTCCATAAAGGTGGAGCAGAGGAAACGAACCATGGGGTTTGTGGGGAGGAGCCCCAGCCTCCAGCCTCAGGTCAGCGCTCGGGTTTCCCGAATAGGCAGTATCATCGGGGGATTGATACGCGCAGTTGAAAAATCTCCTAACCGCAGTTGGTGCAGTTCGAACAGTTCGGTGTTTTCCAAATCGGGCAATATCCTGGGGCTTTCATACTGACCATTTCTGAGTACTAGGGGGATAACACTCAGAATTGCCCCCCCAACCCCCCGAGGGGGGCTAAAAAAGTGTTCTTCCGTCGGTCGAAGGGCAGGTCTACTGTATAGGCACAAAAAACAGATGAATTCGTTCAGAAAATGTTGTAAATATGGGGCCTCAAATATGGTGATTTTTGGTGGTGGATATAAGTGACGCATCCGGCCTCAAGCTGGGCGCCCAACTGCGGTTAGGAGATTTCTCAACTGCGCGTATCAATCGCCTATCATCGGCTTTCCCCCCGGTCTCCATAGCACTACTCCAGCATCTCCGCAAAGCAATGCATACATAAGGTACCCACCGGTACCTGTATCCAAAACACACATTGACGAGCTTCAAGCCCAGGCTTAAAAGAGGATGAGCACCTGCCACTGCAAGCATGTATCCGGCATGCTCTGAAAGATCATCCTGTCGCTCTCGACTCGCCGACCGTGTCTTTCTCGAGCATGCAATGATTCTCCAATGCCATGAGGTTGAAAGAAGAAGCGCCGCGGATACCGAGACAGCCAATGGTTCTGTTATGTTCTGTAACAAGGGCCGAGGGCTAGCGCATGGTTCACCGTCGTTCGTCCGGAAACTGACGTGAGAGGCGGCAGAGCCCCAGAAAAGCTCCCTCCATTTTTATGAAGACAGGCACGCGATGTGGAGGCTCCTCATGCTCACGTTGGCCATGTCTCTCATCTCATACAGTCTTGGAAGTGGATCCGATGTTTCTTGCTCGATGGTGATTGCAATCTGGCGGTGATGAGATGTCGTGTTTCTCGTCTCGGTTCTTGTCGGTGTCCACGAGTCATGATTGCCGCTGAGATGGTGCACTCTTGACTCAACCTGCTCAGCAAGGCTCCGGGTCAATACAAGACCGAGTACATGCGGTGAAAGTGAGGTGAGACAGTGAGGGGTACAAAACAAAGATGAAGTCCGAGAGATGGTACTTTACCGTCGGCATATGAAGGTCTACGGCACAATCCAGATCTCCATACAGGACCCTGACTCAAACCTGGAGAGGGTCGGTCTACCTCATCCGGACGTTCCGAACAACCAGCACTACATTGCAAAAGCTCACAGGACATGCAAATGCCCAACAAGTACTTGGACCAGAAGCCACATTTGAGAGGGTCTGCAGCAAGTTTTTCGTTAGATTGTTCAACGTTTAAGGCGTTTCTCATTACCCAATCGGGTAATTATCGGATTGAATCGGAGGTTGCTTGAATCGAGGTGTCAGAGATATTCACAAAGCTAAACATATGATTTATCTACTTAATTGCCCTATCTAGCAGTCGTTTTTGGAGTGACGTAAGGCCGTTATATACTTATTCGAACGTCTGTTCGTAAGGTAGAGCTCTTAAGATATATAGAGAGAGCTCTACCTTATAGAAAGAGAGCCTTTAGAGGTAGAGCTCTCTTAACCTCCTTTAAACCTATTAGCAATTATAAATCCGAACGCGAATATTCCTTATCCTCGTAGCGGCTAGCGTATTGATTTCAATATAACGCTATTAGCTAGTTATAGAGACGTTAGCTATAAGATTATAGATACTCTCGAGAGCGTAGATAGACGGTTTGAGGTAGAGATAGTAGCTAATCTTAAAGGTAAAATAGATATATAATATTCTAAAACAGACGACGGATTAATAGATAAAATAAAGGCTTTCGTGCGAGCTTCAAATACGCTTTACTAATAGAGACACTACCTAAGCCTAATACTATAGCGAATGCGGCTACTATAGCGAATACGGTAGCGTTTAATACTATAATGTTTAATAGTATAGAGATTAATAATCCAATTAATAATCTAGTTATTGCTCTAGCAGTTGTTACTCTAGTAGTCGTTACTCTAGTAGTTAAAGCTCCCGTAGTTGTTGCTCTAGCGGTTACTTAACTAGTAGTAGCGTAGGCCTTATTATCTAGAGGGAATAAAGAGAAGTAGAAGGAGTCTCTTAAGACGTCGAGAAACGTTCTCCTTAATAGCGAATAGGTAATCCTCGCGGAGGTGTACGCCTCGCTAGTCTATAAGTACAATAAAATTAGCAAGACGAAGTTCTTTAATAAGGTTGATCTAGAGTTAAAAAGGCGCCGTAACGGTAAAGAATTAAGCGGCTATACCTACGGTATACGTATAGAGAAGCTTAAGAAGGCTCGACATAAGTATCTAAAGGCAATAGGCTCCGGTTTAGAGCTACGGATAAGTAATAAGGACGCTACTATTAACCTCTAGATTAGCGAGATTAACTAGATTAAGGAGCGTAGAAGACTAGCTAAGGAGAGTACTACTTAACGTACTACTCGTATTTAAGTCTTAAAGGATACGCGTAGTAATTTATCTAAGTTATTAAACTTAAAGAGTAATTATCTAAAGAGGAAAGACGCTTATCTAGAGCTAGATAATAATGCTAGAGAAGGTGCGTTTCTAATAAGCCGTTATTAACTGCTGCTTATACTTTATCTATAGGTCTATCTACTTAACCTTCTTAAGAAACAGCTATAGAGATAACTAGAATTAGCTAGCGTAGCTCTACTCAGAAGAAGATATAGCGTAGCCCTATAGATATTTAGAACAATCTAGATAGCGTAATACTCCGTTAGGTGAATTCGCGCGCGGATGCTTCTACTTTAAGTAGTATATAGTTGAATTAAATAGCGTAGTAGATATAGGCCTTAACTAGTCTTATCTAAGAGGTTATTAGATAAGGAATTGGTATCGCTATACTAATTGCTATACTAATTGCTATACCTCCGGTTAGACAATTCCCGACCGCGGTTATAGAGGTACCTACGCTAGAATAAGGCGAAAGCGAGGAGTCTAATACGTTTAATGCACCTCGTATACCTAATTTTTAAGAGCTTAATAACGTATATAAGGTATTAGAAGACGGCGAGAAAGTAGAGGTTAACTACGAGATTAAGCAGATTATAGACGAAAAAGGACTTAAATATATAGATACGTTTAAGATAGTTATACGTAAGGTATTCGCTAAGGACGAGAGGTAGATACTTATAATAGATAGAGTTACTAAATTTATGTATCTAATACTATTGCTTCCTTAGTAAATTGCAGCTACTCTACTAGTAGTGTATCTCCTATAACTCTAAAACGATTAGTTGCTTCTATAGAGAGGTACTTATCTAGTATTAACAGAGCTATATTAAATCTTATTATAATAGCGCTGCTCTCTAGATAGAGGATCGTATAGAGATTAGTAAAGAGAATAGCTATTTCCTAGTATAGAGCAACTAGCTAGAGGCCTAATTTAAGGCCTATTTTAAAGGAGTTAATCTACTAGAGGTTCTTTGTCTAGCTAAAGATTTGCTCTATAGTAATTCGTACTAAGGATAGAGCTTTATTAAAGAGTCGTTTCTACTTATTAAGTATATAACGGCCTAGAAAAGGATAGAGAATGTACTGTAATGCCTTATAAGCGTTGTTACTAAATAGGTAGAGGACTATTCGGATAATATTACTATCTCTATAGAAGAGCTTATATATATAGCTTTTAATTCGTAACTACCGCGTAATCGTAAGGTTGTTTACTTTACCTTTCTACGGTCTATCGATAGATAGAAGTATACTATTAGGTGTTGTAATGCCGTAGTAGCGATAGCTATAGAGCTTCTTATAACTAGAATAAAACTCCCTCTAATCAATTATTAGCCAGCAAAAGAGATTGAAAGTGCTATCGATAAAGCCCTAAATAGTATTAACTCTACTGCGTTCCTTAATAGCCTCTCTATACTTAAATATACGGTCAACTGTTAGTATTAGATACTAGCGGAGTATACGGCGGTAACGGCTAGTAATCTACTTAATCGTGTTATTAATAATAGTAGACACGGTTAAATAGCTAAGGCCAAATTGATTCTATAGTTAGAAGAGGCGTATTAGATAAGATAGACGATAGAGAGTAAGAATAAGGGCCAATTCGCTAGTAATATTATATCGGTAGTCGAATCGCATATAGTCTAGCTCGAAACGTTTAATAAGTAGATAGATATCCTCGCGCTTAAACCTATTCAATTATTAGTATAAAAGCCTACTAAATAAGCAATATATTGAGGGTAGGTATACTGGCAGTATCTACGAATTTTCTTAACCCTCTAATAATCAAGAAAGAAACGATCTCTACGATCGTACTTAAAGGGCCTAATATAGCGATGCAATAGATAAGCAGCCTCTCGTTTACGTCTGCGAATATACTACATAGCGAAGAAGATGTCATCGTCTAATTCCCCGTCGTCAAAAGGCGCTATATTGATATGGTTGTAGTGGAATAGATAGATAACTACGCCTTAAGGTGTTCCTCTACGGCCTATACCGCGGCTAAGAGATAATGGATAACTAATCCTCAACGGCCAATCACGTCACTGGAATGACCTCACGATTGCCTGATTAGGACACTTGGCGCGCCTCGAATATTCATCGAACTTGGGGTGAATATGGCTGCAGACCCTCCCAATTGCATTCGCTACGCTTTGGCCTCTATGTAGGGAAAAGTCGGCCGCTCCAGTCTGAGGACAACTAGGTTTTGGCATCAATCCATCCGCCAGTCTACGATACAATCATGGTAACGAAGTGATTCCTCGGCAAGACGTATCCTGCTCTCTCTTTTTGGCCTCTGGAAGCACTTCTTTGAAAGAGCAAACCAACTGGGTCTATGTTATCATGGTTATCAACAGAGTGACTATAGAGCTACTTTCAACCCGTTAATCACCCTTTTACAATCCCCAGACCCTCAATCTACGGCAGGTGTTGAGATGCCGTCCCTTCCCGCATCTTACATGCGTCCAAGAAGTATGCCAGGGAACCCGACACCCCTGCCTGTCTGCCTGCCTGCCTGCCTGCCTGCCTGGCCTCCATCGCAGCCGAACCTCGAACCCATCCACCAAACCTCCCTTTCCGACTCCACGACAACCCCCCCGCCTTCACTGTCCCTCTCAAAAAGAGCTTGATAAAATCTGGTAAAGGGGGCGCAAGACTGTGTGCAGACCGACCACCACCATCCACAGCAACAGAGGTAAACATCCATCCCACACCACACGCCAAACAGCCGCGCGCTCAGCAGAGAGAGAAGAGCCCAGCATACCACATCCGCCCACCAAATCCACTCTCTGTGGCCTTGTCCACGCGTCTTGGCGACATGCATATCGGCGCTTCCATCTCGCCAGTCGAGGCCTGATCAGGGCGCCCTGAGCATAGATGTCGGTACGCAGCAAGATGATAGTCCACCTCTCTGCTCGACTGTTATAACCTCCACATCACATCGCCCATCGTGGTCTACATACATCCCAGCACAGCACGATATAGCACGAGAACAGCGATCCGCAGACCGCGCACGAGTCCCAATCACCTCGTTCTCCCATCTTCTCTTTCCCTCTTGTTTATGGCTCAAGAAGCTTCAACGCTGATATCTTGTAAACTGAACCCTACCTCATCCCTTCCCAGCTCGTCCCAGTTCGTCCGTCACCTCTTTCTATTCTCAGGAATTAATGCTCTACTCATCATGCCGTAATAGCAAGAGCAACAAGTGATCATGAGCAGCAGCAGCAGCAGCAGCCGCAGCAGCCGTCCAAAAGACATCTATATCTCGCTAAACCTCAGCTCAAACCGCCTCTTCAGAGAGGGCGTTCCTTCGTGATAGTCTGGCTACATATCAGCAGAGTGTCGTTCTTACCTACTCACAGTGAACATCTATCGGATCAGAGGGGTTGAGATGGGGCTTTTCGTGATGAAGGGTGTGAGGCGTGTTTTTTGAGGGACGCTGCGAGGAGAGGGTGGTTGGTTAGTATGGAAGTTTTTACGTGGATCATGTGGTTATGGTAATGTTCACCACAAACTGTTTTGATCCTTTGTGGTCAATATGCTGCTGAGATGTCGGTAGCTGTTATTGCTCCAAGGCGTTGATCACGAACTGTTCATGATCTGCGATTGTGAGGACTTTAAAAGTAAGAGCCAACAGATTCTCGACGGACGGACATTGAAAAGGAAGCTCATCGTCAAAGCATACTCAAGTCACGATTCATCATGAACATGAAAGATTGAAAATCTTGATTGAATTGAGCAGTGAGCAGTGAGCAATGGTGAGAACGTTCCCCCATTCCATTCAATGCAGGCAGTATATGTCCTAATGACCAACTGCAAATACCAGTATCAGATGTGAAGAAGCGCGACTAGAAGAAGCCGACGCAACCATCTCTTTCTGTTGATA
>Ga0068629_1000014_pt1 | contig 25769 bp, 36 predicted proteins | sample InSIn3gowninarea_FD_77432 | JGI IMG/M metagenome (GOLD analysis project Ga0068629, IMG submission 77432) | Clean room microbial communities from NASA Spacecraft Assembly Facility at Jet Propulsion Laboratory, Pasadena, California, USA -... ...
GAAGAAGACGAAGACGAAGAAGTAGAAGAAGACGAAGAAGAAGACGAAGAAGAAGACGAGGACGAGGAAGAGGAAGAGGCTGACGAGGACGAGGACGAGGACGAGGAAGAGGAAGAGGAAGAAGAGCCGGTTAAGCCAACTCGCAAAAAGGCTCCGGTAGCCGCCGCGCCGGTTAAAAAGGCTCCGGCTGCGAAGGCCGCTCCCGCTGCCGCTCCTGTTGCTTCCAAGGGCGTCGATCTGACGCTGGACACCGAAGAACTGGAAAAGTTGGCCGTCAAGTATCGGCTGACTTATTCTCCGGCGAAAAAGGAGACGCTGAAGCGCAAGCATCTTCTGACGGCGTTCACCGCTTTTAATGCCGCTCATAAGAAGCTCGGTCGCAAGCCGTTCGACCAACTCCTTAAGATCGCCGCGAAGGCTGGCGTGTCCTATAAGCAGGACAAGGGCCGTCCCGACCCGGAAAAGAACAAGAACCAGTTGATCGCCATGCTGGTCAACGAGGGCGCGGTTTAATACCCGCCCAACTCGAATAAAACAGGGGCAGGCGTGCCTGCCCCTCTCCACCGCCCCAACTTCTAAATCATGAGAGATTAAAATGGCCGAAGTAAAGACGAAGAAGCCCGCTTCCGCTGCTCCCAAGGCATCGTCCAACTCGCTGGAACATGAGGTTATCGCCAATCTCCCGCAGGCGGTCAAGACGCTGAAGGGCGTTATTCAGTCGATGGACACTCATACTGTGGTGTTCACTTTCCAGCGCCCGCACACTTCCAAGTATATGAGCCGCAATATTCCTCTGGAGCGTGTTGTGACGCTGACGGGTGAAGTTGGCAAGCCCGGCGAAATTCAGTTCCTCGATAATCTGCCGGTTGCCAAGCGCAAGGGCAACCTCGATTATCACAACGGTTTTATTCGCGTGACCGGCGAAGACAAGGCGGGCAACCGTCAGGTCACGATGTTTAATCCGAAGTATACCGAAGCCAGTGCGATGGACGTTCCGGCACCGGCCAACTTGCCGCTGAAGAAGAACGCGACGGCGGCGAAGCCTGCTGTTTCGACCGTTAAGAAGGTTGCCAAGTAATACTCGGACGGGGAGTGGTTCGCCACTCCCCCTTTCCAGCCAACTCCATTATGCCCCTTTTTTATTTAAGAGGCATTATCGAGTTGGGTGCGGAACAATATCTCTGGTGACCTATTCTTGGTATTCGGATGGGGTTTCGGTCATGTTGTTTCTCGTCTTTCGGCTTTGTGGCAGCGTTCCAGCAATATTCGCGCCTCACGAAAGCCCCAATAAATCGATGGGCCGTAATAAAACGGCGGGCCGGTTTTAATTGCCGCGAATTTTGAAACCTAACCGGGGACAATAATTCGCCCACCCAACTCCTTTTATTCAAATGCGGGCGCGTAGCTTAGTTGGTTAAAGCCTGCCGCTCATAACGGTATCATCGTAGGTTCGAATCCTACCGCGCCCACCATTTGAATATTTATGATCCGATAGCTCAGTTGGTAGTAGCACGGAACTTTTAATTCCGGGGTCGTGAGTTCGAGCCTCACTCGGATCACCAACTTTCTCTTTTATACGGTATTCTGGCAATGGATTGCCTAGCGCTGGAATATTCGTGTGGAATGGGCATTTAAATAAATTCCGGCAACTAGGTTTCTCGCTTAATGCCCTGTTGATGGCGAACTACTTGGTTACGTGTGAAGAGAAATACCGGATCGGACCTAAGCTTTACACGCAAAAACCGCTTGTCCTTTGGGCAGGCGGTTTTTTGTTGCCCAACTTTGTTGAAAAGATGGCTTTCGATTAAAACTTGACAATTGCCGTTTTCTGTGCTAGAATAAGGCAGCAACCCAAACCGAGAGACAATCCATGGCGATTTTTGGCACAACAGACGAAAGCAAGTTTTCGGTCTACTTGCTTTTTCGGATCGAAGAAATAGCGGATCGTATGATTGAAAGAATAATAGACGAAGAACGTAGCAAAAAATTCGAAACAGAGGAATTTCTCAACCGGATAAGTGAAATAGAAAACGATGAAGTGTTTAAAGCCCGAGCCGACTATCTGATTGCAGAAAACAAAGTAGGCCCAATACAAGCAGAACAAATACACAAAATGATGGCCGAAGAACAAACCTCGAATAAAAATACGAGGCCAACTTTAGGAGTTGTTAGAAAAGATGGAACCATTGAGCCAATTTCGATAGATGAAGTATCGCCGGAATACAAAACAGTGATACTTTTAATTCGGCGAATTTTTAGAGAAGGATACGGTCGTGAGGCAGCAACCCAACTTATAAGCAACCGGGCAAAAATAGGCTATCAAGATTTATTTCCCGAACCAAAACCAAAACCCAAAAAAATGCCTTTTGAAAATCTGTTTTCCGAAGTGCCGGATAAGACAAAGAAGCCTGTAAAGGGAACAAAGCCACCACAAGTAACCGAAATGAGAAGTTTGTCAGAAACGGAACTAGAAACACTCGCAAATAAAGCCCGGAAATTTGTAGAACGCCAGAAAGCAAAGCGAAAGAAACCAACTCGCTGAAAGGAGCCGCCCAATCGGGCGGCTTTTTTCGTCCAACTTTCCTGATTCGCACCCAATTTCATGAATCTTGACAAACACTGTGTATCGTGCTAGAATAGGGTAACACTTCGCGCAATAAACACCAAAAGGAGCGAAATAATGGCACGCAAAATTAAAAAGATCAAAAAGCTGAAAATAAAGAAGACACCTGAAGTCTTGGCTTGGGGTCCGCCGCATGATCGATCTTTTATGCCAAGTAGGCGGCGCGAAGCTTACGAAAATACTTGTTCAAGTAGACTTGAAACCACAAGGAAAGCAACGGGTAATGTATTACCGTTTAAACGGAGGAAATGATGGCAATCGTCCTTTTAAAGCCGAAAAACAAGCTTGCCCCTTTGGTCGATGAGTTGGAGGAAATAAAAACTCAAATCGACGAATTACGCGCAAGGGAAGCCGAAATAAAGGTCGTTTTATTGGAAAGCGGCAAAGAACAAGTATTGGGAACACACTTCAAGGTGTTGATTTCCCGGTACAGCATTACCAAGTTGGACACGGCAAAAATCCGGCGCGACATGCCTCCGGCTTGGATCAAGAAATACTCACGCACCACAAAAGCGACGCGCGTGAGTATTGAGAAAAGAAAAGCGGCCAAGGAAATCCGCGAAATAATGCAGCGGCGCGGGCTGTAAATGCTGCGCATTAAAAAAATAAAGAAACGGCGAAAAAAGCTGCCTCACGTCCAACTTGTTCTGGACGCTGCCGAAGAAATGACGTGCGCTGACCAATGTGAGGAACCTGCCGCAAAAAAGCACTTTAAAATGCGGCTGGAATTACTCGGAGTTGCCCAACTTTTCGACTGGACCGGATTCGACTGACAGACTGGCTCCCCTTTTGGGGGCCTTTTTGTCGTTTTCGGTCTACTACCAAAGAAGGGGTTTACAAAGGCTGTGGTTACGTGATACACTGGAAACAGGGGAATGGCCCCTATGACCAAAGGACGTGACATGACCGATACCGCCCTGAAAATCAAGATCGTTGGGTACTGGAATAATGCGGAAAACAAGTTTCCGATGTTCCCAACTCCGGTGGCGCGGGAAAAGCCGTGGAAAGGCAAGCGCGATTTTGTCGCCGCACTGACCCAACTCGAAGAAATGATCGGCGAAAAGCTGGTCGGTCGCACCGTTGTTAAGGGTGCCAATAAATGCCTGATGTGCGGCGAAGTAAAAGGCGGCACCGAATACCAATATAATGAGTGGCGCTGGCCGGAAAGCCTGCTGCATTATGTCCAACTCCATAATGTCAAGCCGGATCAGGAATTCATCGATTACATCATGGCCGAACACGCCGTCGGTTATGACGATAAAGAAGTGGCGGTGCCGAAAACCGAACCGGGCGCTTTCAAGAAAGTAGTCACCAGTTTAATGGATGACGAAGCAAAACCGGCGACTCGCCCAACTCTGACGCTTGTTAAGCAGAAGCCGCATATTCAGGAGCTTTTCGACGCCCACAGCAAATTTAACGCCGCCCAACTCGCGGCGTCGGCGTATATCTGGACCGTGCGGGCCGAAAAATTCGAACAAGCGCGTAAAGAGTATCGGGAAGCGCTGGAAAAGTTGGGTGTTGCTCACCTGTTCGACTGGACCGACAAATAAACGCTACAAGCCCGGAGGCAATGCCTCCGGGCTTTCGGCAATGAAACGCCCAACTCTTTAATGGGGAACTATTATGAAGACGCAAGCACTCCGTAAAGTTGGTTTTTGGAACGATAATAAAAATGGCTATCCTCAATACCCGATGCCGGAAGCAAGGGAAAAGCCGTGGAAAGGCAAGCGCGATTTTGTCGCAGCGCTTACCCAACTTCAAGAAAAGGGCGGTATTAAGAGAGAATCCTATAGAGGCTGGTCTGACTGCCGTTGTTGTGGCAAGATGAACGGTAACAAGGAATACACTAAAGACGGCTGGCTTTGGCCGGAAGGATTCCTGCATTATGTTGAAGAGCATAACGTAAAACCGCCGCAGGATTTTATTGACTTCATCATGGCGGCACACTATAGCGGCAAATTAAAGAGATTAATGGAAGTGCCTTTCTATCGCCCAAAAACTAAATAATGCCCAACTCTTTACAAAAGGCTCCCTATTGGGAGCCTTTTTGTTATTACCATTTGGTGAGTTGCGATGTTTGCTGAAACGTGGTATAATAAAAACAGGAACGCACACGCTGGAGACTGTCATGGAACGCAAAGTTGGCTTTTGGAACAACAATAAAAATCAGTTTCCCGAATACCCGCTACCTTATGAGCGCGACAAACCGTGGAAAGGGCGGCGTGATTTTCTGGAAAGTTTGATTACACTGGAAGACTTAATACGAAAACACAAAGTTGGCCGCATTAATCGGTTTCGTGGGTTTTCAAGTTGCCGTTGCTGCAACGAAGTGAATGGCAGTCACGAATTTCATTATGACGGCTGGACTTGGCCGGAAGGACTTCGCCATTACGTTGAAAAGCATAATGTAAAACCGGATCAAGTATTCATCGATTTCTTGAACTCAACTTATACCTCCGAACGGGTTTATGCCGAGTTGGCCGAAGAGGATGCACCATCAAGGGAAATAAAAAAGCCCAAAGTGGACGATCTTTTTAATGCCCACACTCGTTATCAAAGCCGAATAATGCAGGCAGCGCACTACACCACAAGCGTTGCCGATTACAAGCGGCTTTTCAAGGAAGCCCAACTCGCTTTTAAAGAAGACTTGGAAGAACTCGGGCTGGCCGATCAGCTTGACTGGTCAGATATGAATTTGGAATAGTGCCCAACTCGTAAAAATTGGCTCCCCTTGTGGGAGCCTTTTTGCGTTCCAGCCTATTACTATTTGATGAGTTGAGCCGCATTAAATGCCGTGTTATGATAGGGCAGGGAAACTTTTTGTGGAGCATTAAAAATGCTGATGGACGTTTTAATCCAGCACGTTAATTCCCATACGACCAACGGACAAAGTTGGCCGAACGATGCAGAATATTGCATCGTTTATCGCTACCGGACTTGGCCGGTAGGGTATGACCGGGAATGGAGCACTGAATTTTTCACCAACTCTGCTGAAGTGGAGGCATGGGAGAAAAAACAGCGCGAATGGACAAAACTGGAAGACAACGGAATACAATATTCCGTTTACGAGTGGGATTTGGGACCGCATTTTGTCCGCGATAAATCTCTTTTTTAAGCCCAACTCGCAGAAAAGGAGCCGCCCGATTGGGCGGCTTTCTTGCGTTCTACCACCAAAGATGGTGTTGATTCGGTCGATTCGATGTGATATACTGAAGATGGGGCACATGTTTCCGCCCCACAACAACAAGGGAAGCAGCAATGAAACGACGCAAGATGTTTGCTCAAGTGCAGCGAATGTCACCAGAAGCCAACTTGATTCCGAAAGGGCTTTGCCAAGCCGTTGTGCAGGCAGTTCAAGAGTACCACCGTTTTAATGAAAAAAGCGGCGCTGATTACCGTGACAGTGCATCCGATACACTTCGGTTTTTGGGCAGAAAGTATCGGCTAATTTGGACGTACCCTTTGGAATACGTCGAAATATACGAAGCACGAACCAACGAGACTTGGTTTTACAACGTGCAAACGGCCCAACTCGAATAAAACTCCGGTTGGGGAGGCAACTCCCCAACTTCCTTTATCAATCCTGTTTTAAAAGGTGTGTCATGGCAAGATGGTTTCTGGCGTTCGCTATTATCGCAGTGTTTTTTGGCGCTGCTCATACTAATTCGAAGCGGCCCGAACGGGAAGCTGAAAAAGCAGAATATGCTGCTAAAGATGCGGCTGAAGAGTTGGCGCGTGAAGAAAAATACAGACAAGAGGAACAGGAACGCGGACGGATAGCCGCACTGTCCAACCGTAATTCTTACGAATATTCGGGACTCGGCTATAAAGACGAAGTGAATAAACCTGCCCAAGTAAAAGAAGTATACGAAGTAAATCCCGAACTTGATTATCGCTCGCTTCTCACTATCAGCAAATTCGAGTGGCGCAAAGGTGGCTTTAAATCGGTAATGATCGCCAACTTTCATTTCAAGAACACTGGAAAGCGCACGGCCAAGGACATTAAAATCCTTTGCACCGGCTACGGCAACAGTGGAACGGTAATCGACAACAATATCGTCACTGTTTACGAGTTGGTCAAACCGGGCAAAACCAAGAAAGTGGAAGTGAACGTCGGCTTTATTCGCTCGCAAGTGGCGTCTGCTTCATGCAGCATCGTTGACTTCGATCAGGTGTAATAAAATGAAAAAGAAGATTACACCAACCCAACTCCGCGACAAGATGACGGCATTAAGCGTCGGGCATGATGAGAAAATAAAACGGTGCAAAGGTGACGGTAATCCGCAAGTGCGGGAAATGGTGACCAAATGGACGGCAGAAAAAGAGTTGGCGGACGCCATAGTGCGAGCATTAAACGGCGACCTAGTGGATTTGAATAATTACTTTTAAGCTCCCTTCGGGGAGCCTTTTTTCGTTCCAACTTCTTCGAGCTTTTCGTCGTTTTGGGGTCGATTTGACAGAATTTACAAGTCGTGTTACCATGATATACGTCCTTCATGCCCTCTCTTCAACAGGTTTCATCATGCGCTTCATTGCTCTACTTCTCATCACTCTTCTGTTTACTGCCAACTCGGCAAAAGCTGAAGAAGCATACGCCACAACAATCGGTAATTGGACTCTTTATTACAACATGGCTAATAAATACTGCACGGCGCGCAGTGTTTATGGCGATCAAGCAGTTGCTTTTAATATCAACCCTTGGGAAGAAAAACTGCAACTGCAAATACGCGACACTAAATGGAAGGTTCCAACCGGATATTACGACGTGAATTTTCGGATTGACCGCGTGCAGCATAATAAACGCGCGCATTTCTTCGGAAACTCTTTGTTTCTGGACTTCGAAATAAATAAAAGCGTGTTCCAACTTTTCCAGCAGGGAAACGAAATGTGGATCACTGCTAGAAACGACCGATGGGGCTACCAGTTAAATAATACCCAAGCAATGCTGCCGGAACTGGTCACTTGTGCCGTCAGTATTCGGCGCATAATTGAAGGAGAATCCAATCCCTTCGGTTCGGCCAACTCCGCTAACAGCTTGGGCGGCACAAGCAATCCTTTTGGCAACGATTTGGAGCCTGTCGAACACAACCCGTTTAAATAATCCTTAACTGACTTGGGCTAAACTCAAGGAAGGTGTTTAATAGCACCTTCCTTTTTTCTGGAGAAACAACATGAAAATCATAGCTTTTGTATTTGTTTTGCTTTTTGCCAACTCTGCACAAGCAGACTGGCAGTTTACTAAATGGGGCATGACTGTTGAAGAAGTCTTGGCAAGCAATAAACAGGTAACACGTTTGTTGCCGGAAGGAATTAAAAAACACAGTCACGACGGCACTACCGCTGCTTTAGGCATACCTGAATATAAATCAGGCAACTACGAATTTACAGCGATTTTTCACTTCGGCAAGGCGTCAAATAAACTTGAAAAAATAGTCTTGAAGAGTGTCCGGCCAACTCTTAGTCAAATGATTGATATTGTCAATTCTTTGCGCGGTAAATACGGGCTTGAATTTGAGAAAGACAGAAGATATTCAAGCGATACCGCGATTTCCACATCGGAATGGCTGGGCGATACCATGCATATAAAACTTTTTTCGCGCGGTTCCATTCCAATGTCTGACCTGACTATTACGTATACTCCACGATTGGATGAAAACAATAGCGGGCTATAATCGAAACCAAAGGGGAGCATGTTTCCCCTTTTTTAATGGAGTAAAAAATGAAAAGAGCCTACGCTTATGATTTTCGGGAAAAAAGGATGAAGGAGTTTATTGTAGCCAACTTCGACACCTTATTTCCTGATTATTACTTCGAAAGCACGGAACGTCGCTGCAACACGGGCATAATAGATATTTTGGCAGGTGAAAAGAAATCAGCGATTGTGGGATTATTGCCCGGTCCCTATCGCTTCGGTCGCCCTGTTATTATTGAACTAAAGGTGGACAACCGTGACCCAACTCCGCAGTTGTTACGCTACGCACCTTGCTTTGAAAACCCAATATTGGTTGGCGTAACACAGCGCAGCCTGCCAATAGAATGGCTACATGATGATGTGCAATACTATTTCTTAAGGGAATGCGATAATGAGTTCATAGGCTATGCCCATCCCAAGAAATTGTGGGACAGAATAAAAAAGAAAAGCGCTCCTTAATTGGGGCGCTTTTTTGTTTGCAATGTGCGCCCAACTACAGTACAATGATAAAAAATGGAGGAACACCGTGAAATACTTGATACCTGTTTTGCTTTTATTATGTGGCCCTGCCCTTGCAGAAGCTCCGCTTTGGAAAAGAATGGACAACTGGACCGTGCGGTACGGTGCAACATACTGCATGGCGTTTAGTGAACAAAAAACAACGCCGACTCTGTCCTTTATTATGCAGGACAACTTGGAAGTAATGATTATAGGTTTGCATAATCAAGATTGGCGCATTCCTTATGGCGTTCATCCAATAAAAACATTTGTTGATGGCACAAACTTTGGTGCAGTGCGGGCAGCAGCCGCTAGTGATGACACCAATGTATTGTCGATACCGACGCCTACTTTTGAGTATGCCATGAATATGCTGAAATTTGGCAAGGAATTTATTATTCACTTGAATAAAAACGTTTACAGAATACCTTTAAAGGACACGCACGTTATGCTGCCGGAATTAATAAACTGTGCTCAAACACTGAAAAACAAGAACGGCGTCAACCCTTTCGAGTGATTTGACAGAATACTTGTTCCGTGATACACTAGGTAAGACCCTGAACAAACGGAGAAACAAATGCCCCAAACGTTGGAAGACTACGGCGTTATTGCCTTCAATCAAGACGCGGTGCCTTGTGCTGGATTTTTGCGCGACGATAAAGACACCAAATACGTTGGTATTTATAAAACGTGGCTGGAGTTTTATAAAGATGAGACAATCGGCACCATGCAGTTGGGAGAAGCGACTATTCTTGGTTTTCGTGTAACAGCGGAGGCAGACGAAAACGGGGATCACGTATATTTTATAGCCGAAACATTTGATGAAGATCATAAATATCGCTGGATAGCTGTGATGGGTTGTATTCCGGGTGTTTATTCGGATGAAGAAATAAAAGACATAAAAGACGATTTTTTCGACTGGCTTGACCAGAAAACACTGGAATACACAATAGCAGGCAAAGATCAGAGACAATGGGCCAAGAAATGCCGGGAACACGGCGGTATTTTGGCGCAACAGTAAAAAACGGAGGAACCGATGGAAAAGATCGAGCAAACCGGCTGGCCTTCCTTGTTCTTCACACTTGAAGACTTGCGCCAGTATGAAGAGATAGAGGGTGACAATGTTCGCAACTGGTATATTGCCATTAATAATAAAAAAGAAGAAGCCCGGACACAAGGAAAACTGGCGTGCCTTGTGGTGACCGACAAGGAAAGACAAAACGGACTTTATTCTGGCACGCAAGACGGAGAGCGCTTAGTCGATGCTTTCCTTATTCCGCACCACGTACATTATCACAGTCCTCGGATTATTTACCGGCGCAGCAGCGGCGACACCGTTTTAAAATGGCAGGAAACACCGGACGCGAAGTGTGTGCTTTCAAAGGAGAAAGTTGATGGAAAAGCCTGAAATAAAACACGCTATCGAAAACAATTCCTTCCACGCCTATTACGGACCCAAGTTCAAGCAAGCCCACACCTTCATGGCAATTGCCGACCGCAATAAACTTATGGCGTGTGAAGTCTTCGACCTGTGCCGGGCGGCGGGACTATTATTCACGGAAATGGAAACGTGGTGGGGAATTCGGTTTCCAGATGGGACCGGGTTCACCATGAGTAAGTGTGACCTTGAAGAAAGCCGGAAAGCACTGGCAGCCAACATGAAAAAGGAGAAATAAAATGAACACGCTGGACGATCTGGTAGACGCGGTGTTTAATCAAAGTGATGCCGATTTTTACCACAACAGGGACTTTAATGACCTGTTGAACATACCGACCAAGGAAGAATTCGAAGAAGTGGTTGCCGCCACTGTTTTCAAGCGGCTGGTAAAAAAGTTAAACGAGTTGCCGCATTTTGATGAAACCAAGGCCGACATTGATAAAAGGGAAAAAAGAGTGGTTGACCGGGTGGCAACAAACGTTGTCACGCTGGCCGATAAAATGGGCAGTATTTCGATGCTGCAATTCGGTCGAAGTCTTGAACTGGTGTCTTGTGGTTATTCTACGGACAAAGCGAAACCAAAGCCGGTCAGAATAAAATCTAAATAACAATCTGGCTCCCTTCGGGGAGCCTTTTTTGTTTGGAGTTAGTGTAGGCCCAACTCCCAAATGAATCGCTACCACCGATGCCCGGTTTGACAACACTTTCGATACGTGGTACAATGGAGCAGGACCAGACAAACACCAGAGGAACAAAATGACCGAGCAAGTTACTTTCACAGAGTTTTTAGGATGGCTTTTCAACGATAGTGTAGAAGATTTTTGTCGCAGGGAAATACCGCGCGATTATGATTTGCAGGGATTAACGAAAAGTCAGTTTGAAGATTTATTAGCAGAAAAAATAAAAGCTGCACTAAACGAGCGTCTTTTAAAGAAATTTGACAGTCTCGATGAGATGTTGCAAGAAGTGAGGAACATCAGCACCAACTTTACACTACTAGCCGGTAAGTGGGGCGACCCACAGTATATAGCGACAGGATACGCAATAGAAAAAGTTTTTCAAGACAGGGTTGACGCCATTTACGCCAAAGTTTTGAATAAAAGGGAGGCGAAATGAAAAACCTAATCGTGTTAACCGATGTTGACGTGCTGACCGACGGCGAAGCAGTTGATAAAGTGTTGAACACGGAAGCGGAAGACTTCATCAAGACATTTTCTCCCCAACAATATGACTACGCCAATAATTTCGAAGTGTTCTTCATTTACTTCGAGGCGCGAATAAAACGGATGCCCTTGTCGCCGCGCGAGCGAATTGAACACTACATGCGTGCGTCGGCCAACTTGAACACCGTTTATTTGCAGTGTAAAAAGATTGCCTACCGTTTTCTGGCAAATACGCTGGACGAACGGATCGAGGCGAAAAATGAGGCGTATTATTACGCCCAAAAATACCAGTGCGCTGAAAGCGGTGTAAATCAGGCTCAAAAAGCCTCTTAAGGTTCAAGACCGATACCCTATGTTGAGCATAGGGGTTCCAAACTTCAGGGTGTCGGTTCAACCGACACCCTGACTTTTCCAATAAACTTTGACCTTCGACTGAATCGAAAGTCAACCACACGCCAACTCAAAAGGAAAATAAAATGAACGATATCGCTACAAAATTCGAGTATCAGGGCCGCGCGCTTACCGTTGTTACAATAGATGGATTGCCTTGGTTCAGGTTGAAGGAAGTCTGTGGTTGGTTAGAAATTGCTAATCCACGGGATGCAAAAGGCCGTTTAGACGAAGATGAGCATAGAATTATACAGCGAGACGATCCAGAATATTCAAAATTTCAGGCCGTCGGTTCAACCGACACCCTGAAAGGAGGACAACAAGCCTTTGCAATTATCAACGAAAGCGGACTTTACACACTTATTATGTCAAGTCGTGCCGCCACTAGAAAAGGCACGATACAGCATAAATTCAGAAAATGGGTAACGTCCGAAGTGTTACCGGCGATCCGACAAACCGGCAAATACGAAGTGACTACGCCAACTACACAAACTATTATCGACCCGATCACCGGGCAGACGCGGAAAATGTCAGCATACGATCCGCCGATAACGCGCGGAGAAGCAAGCGACATTTTTAAGTCGCTATTTGATGTCAGTGCTAAAAAATTCATGATCGATAATAATCTTGAAGACCAATTGGGGAAATTTATTACCAAGAAAATGAAAGGTGTGCTCAAGGTATTAACAGACGAAGTAGAGGAAGTCAGAAGTGTTGCTCTTAATGCCGAGGAAAACATTACTATTACCCGAGAAACACTAAGGGAGATTAAAAAGACGAACGCACGACAGGATATTGTGCTGAAAAGATTGGAAAGCAGAATAGATTCACTCACGGCGGAAAACACCCAACTCCGCGCCGCACAGGAAAAAACCGACAGGCAAGTATCTGTGTTCAAAAAGCAGTTCACCGCAGTAAAAGAAGACATTTACAAGCGGCTGGACGTTCACCGCAACCGCCTTAATATTCACAAGAAACAAATCGCAGACTTCAAAGAGACACTTGGACTGAATTTTGAGAAGGTTCGTCGCCAGTTTAAAGGCAAAAAGCCGCACTAAATCAACAATGGCAAAAATAAGGCAGCACTTCAACTTAGTGGTGAAACAACAGTTCCGGCGCAAACGCCCCAACTCTTGAAGTTAATAAGGCCCATGGAACAAACCATGGGCCTTTTGTGTTTATCTAGTGTTGTTAACGATTTGTTAACCCGAACAATTTATCCTGAGATTTGCACTTTTTTGTTGACACTGCATTGCAGATAGGCTAAACTTTTACGCATATGCAAGCATTTTGCTCGTTTTATTCGCCCTTTATTACCTGTTTTTATTATTTTCGACCTTTAACGTCACAACAAAACGTGCTGCTCATTTAATGGGCAAGCACTGCGAATATACCGAGTAAAGGAACCTGTCTCATGCAGCAGTCAACAATGCTAGATAAAAAACTGCCCGTCGTTGTCCGTATGCCGTTTATTTTGTTTCCACGTCATTTCCCCGGCCAAACAACACAACGGCGTCAGTTAAAGCTGGCAAGACAGATTCCCAACTTCTTTTGCAGCTACCGCGATTCTAGCACACTAAACACGATTATTATTGGCGGCAACCAGCTAGATATTAAAGGTGTCGCATTAAATTTCGACGACCAGTGCCTTGTGCTGGAAGCAGAAGCCGGGATATACCAGAGCCGGGGCAACCACTCGGTTTTAACCGAGTATAAAAACGATGGTTGGGTAATCGTGGAAGAAGATTACCGCCCGACGGAAAACCAGCTAGAGCTTGAGGCTCCGGTTAGTACCAAGCCAATAAAAATCGGCGATGACGTATGGGACACCATTGAAGTAACAATGGAAGAACAGGAAGAATTGCGGGAAAAAGCAGATCAGGATGACGAAGAAGCCGGTGCCAATATTTCCCCGGTTGTGGAGCCTTCGGAAATAACCTATGAGGAAATAGCGGAAACCGCTGATCCTGAACCGGAAAATAATGAGCCTGAAAATAGTGAACCAGAGGAAACGCCGGAAGAAAAGCCGGAAGACGATAATGCCGATCTGGTAGAAAAAACCGACCAGCAGTTTGCCCAAGCAGAAAATCAAGCAAATGAGGCGTTGGAAGCAATAAAAACCGAAACAAATACCGACGGGGAAAAGCAACTGGAAACTGTGGAGATAAATAATGGCGGCGAAGAAAACGAGACGAACTCAATTTCTGATAATAGTGCTGGCAAAGGGGCTAACAGGTCACGGAGACGGCTAAAATGATCCATTATTTATCTAAGCAGGTGAAAAATAATCCCGGTAAAATAGGCCCTGTAGAATATAGGAGCGGGTTATGAATAACGAAATTATTACCATAAGCAGGCTTGATCTGATGGCCCTGATAGCGGAAATAACCGCTCCGATGGAATCTCGGATCAGGGAACATCTTAAGGACGCAGTAAACGACCATATAATTCCCAACCTTAATAATTCGCTGAACTCGCAGCGGCACGAAATGGACCGGGCGCTCAAAAAAGTCGATGAGACTTGCGTAAATAATGCCAGCGTTACCGAACAGCTTCGCTCCATGCACGAACTTATCGCCTCTTTTAATGAAGAAAAGGGAGCATTAAAGGAAACCGTGCAGGGAGTAAAAACCACGCTGAATAAGCATGTACGGGCTGGAACCAAGCAAAAAGACACGACGGCTTTTCAAATTCAGGTAATCGACCAGCAGCTTGGCAAGCTGGAAAAGAAAATAAACTCCAAGTTCAACCGCCTTAGCCGCCGCCTTACTGACTTGGAAATGAAAGTAAGCGCCATGACCTTGCAGGACGACGAGGAATACGAGGAACAGGAAAATCCCGTTGTTTCCAGAGACGGCTCGGTTGTAATGGTAGACTTCCAGCGAAACAACAACAAATGACCACAATACTTAGGCCCGTTGGATTATTCCAGCGGGCTTTTTCTTTTGTTACAAAATGTAACAAAACTTGTATTGACAATGTTTGGTTGTAGTATTATATTATAGGGGCTGTAAACTTAAAAAAAGGGAGTGATAGATTGATAATAAATCTACTACCGGGTGATGACTTCGAGCCTTTTCTAGCGAGCTTGGAACCCGAAGAACGACAGCAAATATCCTTTGTGGTTGTGGGCACACTTTGTAAGAACGTTGGCGAATACACCGAGAAAATAATAGAGTTTAAAAGCCGGGGCAAGCTTTGCGTCCGGTTTACCCGCAGTGAAAATGGCGGCAGTTTAAAATTTTTTACACTACACTAGAGCAGGTTATGCAATTTAACAAGCAGCCCCTTCGGGGGCTGTTTTTATTTGTGGTTGACAAACGATGTGAAATGTGGTAAAGTAGGTGTATTGGTTTTAAGTTTCTCCAAGGAAGCATCATGGCAGTCAGAAAATCGAACGGGTATGATGAGTCGAGCATTAAAGTATTAAGCCCGGTCGAAGCAGTCCGCGCAAATACCGGCATGTATATCGGCTCCAACGACAGTCACGGTATTTTCCAAATATTGAAGGAAATTATCGACAATTCTGTGGACGAGGCTTCTGCCGGATTTAATGATCTGGTCGGAGTTTCACTGGAAGGCAGTTCTATCACAGTATTCGACCATGGGCGCGGAATTCCAGTTGGAAAATCTAGGCAGACCGGGCGAAGCACACTAATCGAGGTTTTTGCCACGCTTCACGCGGGCGGCAAAAAAGGCGGCGAAGCTTATAAAAAGGGAAGTATTGGGACGCACGGCGTTGGTGCCGCAGTCACCAATTTTCTCTCAACTCAATTGGAAGCATGGACGTTCCGCGAAGAAAACGGCGGCTGGCATTATATTAAATTCGAGCGCGGCGAACTGGTTGGCAACGTCGCCAAGAAAAAGCCGCCCCGCATTGCAGGCAGGCTATTAAAATCGGGCACCATCGTTCGGTTTATTCCCGACCCCAAGATATTCACCAAGACCGCAAAACTCGGGGTCAAGCAGATAACCGATTATCTGCAAGTGTTGTCGTACCTTGTGCCCAACGCCAAGTTTATGCTCTACGACAACGACAAGGAACCGCAGTCCTTTATTCAGAAAAACGGGCTATCGGATTATCTCCGCGATCTATTGGAGCAAGAAAAGGCCGAAGCACAGGGCAAGGAATTTATTGTCAACGATGAGACTTTTTCGCTGGCGCTGCAATGGAGTGACGCCGCCGACGAAATATTCCTGTCCTACGTCAACGGCTCGCACACAAAGGACGGCGGCACCCACGTAAAGGCCGTACAGGATGCAATAACCAAATCCCTTGAGCCTTTAAAGGGCAAGCGCGAATATACGCCAACCGACCTTCGCACCGGATTAATCGGCGTGCTCAATATTCATCTGGCAAGTCCTTCATTCGACAGTCAGACCAAGAATAGGCTGGTGACGGAAAGCGCTTATGCTCAAGTGTTTGATCCGCTGCTTAAACACCTGACCGCGTTTTTTGCCAAGAATAAAACGCTTGCCAACGACATTATCCGGCGTGCCGCCGAAGTCCGTGAATTGCGGACTGCCTTTCAGGCTAATAAAAAAGCAACCGCCGCACTTCGCAGCACAAAGGCAAGGGCAACCCTTCCGGCAAAACTCTTGTCCTCAACAACTAAAAACCCAAAAGAGCGCGAGCTTTATATTGTGGAAGGGGATAGTGCTGGCGGTACGGCCAAGCACGCAAGGGACGGTCGTTATCAGGAAGTGCTGAAACTTCGCGGTAAAATCCTCAATGCCTATGGTCCGCAGGGCCATAAAGTATTCGACACGGAAAAAGACCGCAATGAAGTATTGGATATCATGCGGGCTATTGGGTACGATGGCGATCCGACCAAGCCATTAAAACTCAGAGTTGGTAAGATACTGATACTCACCGACCCGGACCCGGACGGCAAGCATATTGCACTGCTGATTGCCAACCTGTTCCAGAAAACCTTGCCCAAGGCGATTATCGATAAATATCTCTACATCGTGATGGCTCCGTTGTATATGTATGGGGTCAGTGATACGAAAAAAATATTCGGTAGTTCGCCCGCCGAAATTCAGAAAAAACTAGGAAATAAAAAGCTTGATCCCAAACGTCTAGGCCGAATCAAGGGTTGGGGCGAGGTAAACCCTGCTATCTTGCGTCAAGTAGCCTTCGATCCAAAATCTCCTGACCGAAAAGTAATGCGGATCAGTGAGCTTCAAAAAGGAAAAGAGGCAGAATTTTTGGAAATCGTTGGTGAAAAGGCACACGGTCGCAGGCAGTTGTTGGGGCTTTAGGCCCCACCAACTCTTTAGTTTAATCAGGAGGAACCAATGGAACGTAAAGCAGTGCAGGAAATCGCCCTTGAAGAAATGCGTGAATTATTTCTCAGGATACCAACCGGGCGGCAGCAGGCGCAGGTACTATCTTTTTCGCCGCTTTATGGTGGAAATAATACAATAACCGGCAGAGTGGTAAGTACGGTGCCGAATTTCGACACAGTGCCAAAATCAGAAATACCAAAATCGAATATTGATTATCTAGCGGTTGAACTGCGGATAATAAACCGATTAAAGGAACAGGGCAGCGAGGCCCCTGCCCCGTCCAATAATCGAAAGGATGCTAAAAATCAGGTGTGGCGCTGGCTTTATATTGACACCAACTCACCTGAGACACCTTGAGAATCAAGGTTTGACATACTGCAAGATTCGTGATAGACTATCATCAGGCACCTAGAAAGTCTCAAGGGTGCCGCTAACACAAACGGAGACTGCTTATGGCACGAACTACCTCACCGCTTCTGGTGCTGGTGTTGGATGCAAATTCGCCGCGCGTTAAAATAACAAACGACGTGGTGGAAATATTGGCGACCGACACCAATATTCGCGGCAGAAATTGTGCATACGTTTATTTGCACAACGGCCCGACTAGCCGAATTCACCACATTGTCTCGTACACGGTGGAAGGAGACAATTTAAAGCTGGTATTGGGTAACTCCTTTATTCAGCGCTTTCGCCCTCAAATCGATGAAGCTCGCGGTTTCAATGGGCAGCCGCTTTTCTATCTCCCGCTTTTTGACTTCGGCTTTGTGGAAATCGCCGAAGGCTTGCTCAAAGAGTTCAATATGCGGGATGCGATGACGCGGCTGAACAAGATTAAAACCGTGCGCGCCACAGGCTGACGGAGAATAAAAATGAAAGACGATCAGCAGGTGCGTTCCGGTAAATCAAGCAAGTCGGTTATTCTCGACATAACCGACTACAAAGAAATCGACGAGAACAACAGCGATAATAAGGGCATTCCAATGGCAGTTCAAGAAACAGACAGCACGGACACAATGGAAATCACTCGCTTCATTTCCGAAAAAACAGCGGAACTTGAAGCCCTGCTTACCAAGTATCAGGGGCAGGTTATTTCCACCCGTGCAGAAATAACTTCTATTATTGCCAGCGATTTAGCCGTCCGCCGGATATTGACTGAAATATTCAACAGCCTCGACGTGACGCTTGAACGCGCCGAGGAACTCGAAGGCAAGCGCGTGCTGATGAAATATATCTTCAGCCCGGAAAAACGCTACTCCGTCGAATCATACACTGCCGGACTTATTCAGGTTGTTTCTACGTATAAGCGCGCGATCAACCGCACGGTTGAACTGGAAAACCAGTTACGAGAAAGCGAAAAAGAAAATGCAAAGCTTCGGGCGCAAATTGAAGAACTGAAAGCCCCGCCGAAGGAAGAAGCGGCGCAAACCTTGCCGGGAGAAGATGACGAAGAAACCGAACTGGCCTATGTGTTCGCCCACAATAAACTGCGCAATAAGTTTATTGGCAGCGAGGACGGCACCGACCCAACTCCACTCAAGGTTAAACAATTCGGCAAGGTGACTGCGGAACACGCCTTCCGATTTACCTCTCCCGAAGAAGCTGAAAAGTTTATGCGTCGGGTTAGAAAAAACGCCAAGCTTTTGGACAAGGACAAGGGCTTGACCGAAAAATTCCTCGACAACTACGAACTCAAGATGGCGTGATTTGACAAACGGGGCGGTGTGTGCTATAATATAGCACCCCGCCCTTTTTCTTATGAGAAACGTGATGACGCTGACCAAGACCAGACCAAGTATTACCGTGATTAATGTTAATATTAATTCGACCGAACCTTTTCGCGCATTGTCTATTTATTTTGGTTGCCCTATTGTTTATAATGGTATACTATTCTGTTCTGCCATCCAACTCCTGACATGGCTTAAAACAAAAAGCCCGCGCCTGCGCACCAAGATACTGTCGATGTACGATCCAAAGTCGATTGCCTTTTACGGCACCGAACTCGGCATGGCTCACCTTCACGCCCGCGACAAAGCCAAGGGTTTAAAGCCGATCAGGCTGCGTGCGGATTGGGAGGAAAAGCATCTGGATTATGCGCGGAAAGTAACGCTGCTTAAAATGGAGCAAAATCCAGTGATTAAGCGGATATTGCTGGAAAGCGACGGCAAGCTGGTTGAAACCGACCAGAATGCTTATTGGTGCCATCCGGTAAAGAAAAACCAATACGGGCTGCTGCTGCAAAAAATGCGCGCCGAACTAAAAGGAAAGTAAACATGGAAGATATTTCCATTCTGGACTTCGTAAAGACCAACTATAAAGAATATGGCGAGGCAGTTGTCCAGCACCGAGCACTGGTGGATTTTAGGGATGGGTTTAAGCCGGTCCACCGCCGGATTATTTGGGCAATGTACTCGCTCGGGATTAATTCCAGAGGCGGCTATAAAAAGAGTGCGCGCGTGGTCGGTGATGTTATTGGTAAATATCACCCGCACGGCGACACTGCGGTTTATGATGCACTGGTTAATATGGTCAATCTGCCCATTGGCTTGATTGACGGGCAGGGAAATTTCGGAGATTATGCCGACCCGCCAGCGGCGATGCGATATACCGAGTGCAGGCTTTCCAAATTCGCGGACAAGTTTCTGCTGAATGAGGATTATCTTAATGTTACCACCATGCACGCCAATTATGACGGCAACGAAAGAGAACCGCTTTATCTGCCATCACTCCTGCCAACTCTATTGTTTAATGGAACCGGCGGAATCGCCGTCGGTATCAGTGCGGATATTCCGCCGTTTCATCCAAGTGGCGTATTAAAAGTAATCAGGCTGCACCTTCGCGGTAAAAAGATCACGCCGCAGCTATGTGCCAAATATATGGACGTGAATTATAAATACGGCGGTCATAACGTGACCGAGCCGGAAAAAATGCTGGAGTTTTATCAGACTGGTGTTGGGACATTCACGCTTGGCCTTGATTATGAAATCAACAAGCGCGAACGCCAGATGATTATTACCGGCGTCACTCCGCACTTCAAGATCGACCGGGTGATTAAAAAGCTGGAAAAGAACCGGGAAATCGCCAGCATCGACGACCAGAGCAGTGATAACAAAACCAAGATAGCAATTACTTTCAAGGCAACTGTGTCAAGTAATGGCATGGACGCCGAGTGCGAAAAAATATACCGGACACTGTTCGTCAGGGAAAGTTATAAAACCAATATTACGACCCGGATCGACGAGGAACGCGCCAAGTTCTCGGCGCACAGTATTCCAGAACTGCTGACCAATTGGACACAGTACCGGATAGGCTTGGAGGTAGCGTGCCAAGACTACCGGATTACCCGGCTGCGCGAGCAAATCGCCTACCAGAAACTAATGCTTCTGGCGGCGCGCGAGCGCGAGGTAATCATTAAAGCACTCGGCAGCCGGACGCCGGAAACCGTGCTGGTGGAAAAACTACAGATCACCGAGGATGAGGCAAAACTAATCCTTGACCTTAAAGTTCGCCAACTCTCACGGTTAAACGAGGACGCGGTGGTGAGTAAAATAAAAGGACTGCGCGCCGAGCTAACAACGGCAAAAGGGCATAAGAAAAATCCGAGCGCCAAGGTATTGGCGGATATGGTTGAAGCTGGAAAGTTTTTCGAGTGAGAGACATGGAAAAGGAAAATACTGCCAAAAAATCGGCGCATATGCAGGGCTGGCGGCAGTTGTTCGAGGCAATAAACGAGGCAATTGTTGTGCTCGATATTGATCCCCGTGTGGCGGTTGACCCCGCCACCAAAATAAACTCCACTGTCGAGAAACTGAGAAAAATAAAGTCCAAAATGGAATCCAGCGAATCAAGGGTGGGCCAGCGCTCGATAACGGCGGAATTATCGAGAATAATAACCGGCTGTATCAGCCTTAGCAGCGCATTGGAGGATAACTCAATCAAGCCAATGCGCGCCCGCTCCATTCTAGTGAATTTAATAAACCAGTGTCAGGACGTGTCACGCATGATCGTGACAAAGACCAACTCGGGTGAAATAAAGAAGGTTATTAAAAAGCTGGAAAACGGCGACGCTGCCAACATAGACCATTTGGAGGAAATAAAGGACGCTATTGACGAAAAAGATAGTCGAATTCCCGATAAAATAGATGATATCCGCGACCACAACGCCCTTGTGGACGCTTATAATCGTTTCAGCGAGGAAAAAGCGGAGTTTATTGAGCGATTAAAGACAAAGAAGCTGGCGACGAATAAAAAAGGTTATGCTTTCGACCATGCCAGCATAACCTTTTATTCCGATCCGCTTATTCCAGAGCATCGCTTGAACAAGGCCGGAATAAAATTCACTTCGATAAAACCCGCTCTTATCCTTCATGACCAGTCTATTATTGCAGTATACGCGGAAAATGATGAGGACGTGGAAGCCCTGATAGAGCCGCTGCTGACCCGGTACTCGACTGTCAAGAAACGCCAGTTTGTTAGTGTTTTAGGTCACTCTTTTAATGGCGGAGCGGCATCCACGCTGAAATCGCCCTTTATTCGAATGAAGGGATTAAAGAAGATACGCTTTCTTTGGGTTATGGACCGCGATATTTACCAAAAGATAGGCCCAATCGTCGTAAAGGACTGTGGATTTCCTTGGTAAGCAGGAACCTTCATAAAAGTGTAATGTAAAGAAATTCTCAATATAGCGTTATGTTGCAATAACGTTTGGTCATGTCGCCCTTTATTACAGAAGGGCGACTTTTTTATTTCAGAAACAAAAAATTCTATATATCTTTGTTACAAATCATTAATGAAAAATTAATGCCTGACACCCATTTGTTAACCACTTGTTAAGCATGTGGTGCTATACTCTTTTATAGCGCGGGCATAAAGTTAATTTGTTTCACAGGTAACTAAGGGCCTGTGGTTCAATTAATAGGCTTGGCAAATGGCTACCTCCGGCCAGTGTCCCATCTGTTTGAATTATTTCGAAGGGCTGCATGAACATCATGTGATCCTTCGAGAAGTAACATTAAATGGAATTAAGGGTATTGATGGACCCACCGTTTATTTGTGTGGCAGTTGCCATGATTTTCTTCATAGAACAGCAAGCTCGTTACTATCGAAGAAAAAATCCAAGAGCTACTTCACGGATGCTCAACTTCAACGCGCAAGCCCGTATTTGAAAATACTGGTTGCTGCCATGCAAGTTAAGCGGGAGGAAAAAAGTGCTGGACAGAAATCAACAGTTGTGTTACACTTCACTTGGGAACAAATGGAGAGGATACACGCAGCAAAAACAGACAACGGCTACACTAATCTACAGGACTTCCTTGAAGCGCTTGTTATCAAGAGCGTCTAACAGACTTGCCATGGCTGCCAGTCTTTAAACATTAAATCGCAGCCAAAAGCCCTAGAGGAAACCTCCATGGAAATCACTCCGGTAGAATTCGACCTTGACCAGTCGAATCTTACATGCAACGTTAAATGCGGGCAGTGCCGACATTTAAAGCACGTTCCCGCACCGGGACAGAAACAGACGTGTTTCCGTCTCGGGATTATCGAGGAAGGAAAACCTTGCCGCCTTTTCTCGCCCGACCCTGAAGGGCTAAAACTTGGAAAAAACGGCTTTTCCAAGATGCTCATCTATATCTTGTCAAAAATACCCGTGAAACAGCTTCACTTGCTGGCCGCGTTTCTTCTTCAGGAAGCTCGGACCCGTAGGCAAGGCTTTATGCTCGGGCAGGAAGTGTATGCGCCTATTATAACCGCTGGCGATTATGTTCGCTCTTATCGCAAGGTTTATGTTGCGGCGGCGGATAAGCGAACGGGCATTGTTTTCCTAAGCGCGCAAAAAGACGGACTTTATCGGGCATCGGTTAAGTCGGATCGGATCGTGCTGAAAGAAGACTGGCCCGCCAAGAGAAAAGAATTGTACCGGATGGGGAAAATAGAAGACCCCAAGACACCCAATTATTACAAAAAGGGTGCTCTCAAAAATCCGGGCAATTATGTGCCGCCGACCATCGACGATAATCCCGTCGAAAAAGAAGTGCTGAAGAAGAAAAAAGTAATAGCGCCGGTTGACGCGGAAATTCAGGACGGTATGAGAACGTTCCGAGTACGTACCGCGTCTCGAAAGTAAAGACTTGCGGGGAGGAAACTCCCCGCTTACTTCCCTTTCTTTTCAAACCAGTGCGCCATAAAGCAGCGCGCGGTGTTAAGGTTGCCTAAAAATGCTCATTGACACTGCTATCCAGACTTCAATTGCCGCCCGAATTGAGGAAGAAACCGATGAAAAAGTCATCAAAAGCCTGCTAGAGCTTCAAGAACTCAGTAAAAAGCACTCAAAAAAGCTCCGCAGTCTGATTATTCAATATCTGTGCAAGCTGATTACTTTTGACCAGTTCCGTCGCGCGACACCCATGCTGAAGCCGACACACAAAAAGATATTGCGATCTATTTTTGTTTCGGAGTTCACTGTTGTTGTTTGCCTGAAATTTGCCGTGCTGGCATGGGCAAAATACGGCAGGCCGAAACTTATCATGAAGTTTTGGAAGTTCTACGGTATCCCGCCGCAAAACAAGCTGATCGACCAGCTTATTGAGGAAGGCATTATCGAAAAGCTGCGACCGATTGCCAAAAAACTAAAGGTGCGCGTCCGCCCCGCCGCTTTTTTAAAGCGCAGCCAAGAAACTGTTAATCTAGCGATGCCAGCCCTTCGTTATTTCACCAAAAGCTTGCGCTACATATACAGTTCCAATAATTATGAGCGCGGCGATGTTCTTGGTGAGTTGGTGGAAAAAGCGATCCGCATTTATTATGAGAATGCGCCGTTTAAATCAGACGCCCATATGCTCAACCTGATTAAAAACGGCTGCGAAAAATACGCCGAGAATATGCGCGAATATTACACAGCGCAGCGCAGGCGTCGGCTGGAAAGCCGCGACGGTGTATCTTATGAAAATACCGTTATTTCGATGCACCGGCAAACCGAAAGCATGGACGGTGACGACAGCAACGATGTACTGGCAGAAGTCGAGCGCAACGTCGCACCTGATTCTATTTATTATGCGGTGCGAGAACTGGAAACACGCCTTTCCGCGCAGCAACTTATTAATCATTATGAATTAAAGAAACTGGCTGACGAAGCAAAAGCAAAAGCGGTAAAGCTTTTATTAGGTCGCTATATTCCCGGTGGATATAATGATCCTGAATATGTGGCGTTCTGCAATGGGCGTTACAAGAAACTGCGTGGTGTTCCGACATCTTTCGAAATTCAGGAAATTCTGCCGAATTCGAAGTTCCTTAAATCGGTCCAGATGTATCTTGGTATGTCGGATAAAAATTTCAGCATGTTTTTATCTGAAGTACGGGAGTGTTTGGTGTAAGCACCAACTCGCAGAAAACATAAGGTTGTCAAGAGGCTTTCTGAAGGGGTAGAAAAAAGCACTTGACAGACTTTGAGCGCCGTGCTACAATGAATACAGAGAGGCGGGACGCGCCCTCCCTAGACCTCCAAACCAAATGCAAACGACACCTAATCAAAGGGGACTTTAAATGTCTTTCGTTCTTCTCGAAGAGACTGCTCAGGTTATTAATCGTGACGATGTTGGTCGTGTTTCCACGACAATCGATATTGTTGTGAATAATGAAGCCGTTATTCCGCAGTCTTCTGTTGATCGCTTTCAGGTTCGCACTTCCCGGCGGGCCGTCGCTACCATTAGTCTGGTCATGAAGGGCACTGAAGAAGTTGTTCCTTACAAGACCGTTACTCTTAATCTGGCGTCGCAGACCGAAGACTTGTTTGCTTCCCCGATTATTGCGGCGCTTGACGACGAAAAACGCAACTACGTGACCGACCGTGTGATGAAGTCGCTTAATCACATGCAGAAGGAAGAAAACTTTAATGCCATGCTGGCGCAGCGCGATGCGCAGCAACAGCAGCAGCAGCCGGAAGATAATGAGTTGGCACCGATGCGGCCTGCCACTGCCTATAATATTGCGCCTCCTTTTTCCGACAAGGACATGAAGAATCAGCGTCTTCGTCTGGAGAAAATTCAGGGCATTATTTCGGAAGTGACCGAAACTCACGAAAACCTGAGCTTCAGCGAAGCAAAGACGCACGCCGACGAAGCCAGCCTGACGCCGGTTATTCAGGAACTCAAGAACCTGACCGGCATTCTCAACAAGTGATACCAAAGCCCCATGCAAGTTTATTGCATGGGGCCTTTTCCTGTTTTTATTTAGGTGATTTATGCTGAAATTCGTTGAAGAGTTGGGCATGTACGTCCGGCCCGAAAACATTAACCTGATGTATGTCGAGGGAAATAATGGTGCCCCGACCAAAGGTAAAAATCCGACGATCAAGCATTGGGAGATTAATGTTGAATTCGTCGGCGGCGAAGTGCTGGTGCCGCAGATTAAATACCCTAGCGAAGAAAAGTGCTTTGACGGAATGCACCAACTAGCAAAAGTATTGAATGAAACACAACGGCCTTCAAGCAGCGCCGACGAAATAATGACCCAAGAATTTATTGACTCGTTTAATCGGCGAGCACCGGCCACAACCATGCCAGCAGTTGCCCCGGCACCTGCAAGCGCCGAAGTAAACCAGCCAAAAGATCAGGTAATCACTATTGGCGAAGAACGCTCGCGGTTTATTCGTTATCTGGAAAGGCTGGGCTTTAAAATCAC
>Ga0068629_1000015_pt1 | contig 25662 bp, 28 predicted proteins | sample InSIn3gowninarea_FD_77432 | JGI IMG/M metagenome (GOLD analysis project Ga0068629, IMG submission 77432) | Clean room microbial communities from NASA Spacecraft Assembly Facility at Jet Propulsion Laboratory, Pasadena, California, USA -... ...
ACTACTCTCCAGGACCTCGAGCTACCAGAGCCACTGTTGCCATACTCCATCATATCGACTCTGCATTGCGACAGGATTGTGGTTCTGACTGAAGTCCCCGATAGAGGTATGTACATTATTGCAACAAGTTTCTTCTTCAGCTCTTGGTTGTAAACCAAGAAGACCAATGAAAATAGTTGCTTTACTAGAGATTCCGCTCCGGATTATTTTTACGAGCTGTTCATGCTCGGAGGTGGTTCGACGCCTCTGTTAACTGAAATCTAACTATTTGTTCCCTTCTCAAGTAACAGACAAGAAGAAAACCACAGTCCCACCTCGGCCACACTTGCAAAACTCACCGCCAGTGAACCCACCCAAACGACCGCCCCAGAAGAGGAAAGAAAGACACGAGTTTTTGCATCGACGACGAAAATGAAAGAAGTGACTCACGAACCAGAGTCCCGAACACGAGGTGTACACGCCCCAGCGACAGAGAGACTTCCACAACCGCAAAGACGGTGTTGAGGCAAACGAGCCACCGGTGGTACAGAAGTCCGAACAGATAGGAAAGAGGGGGACTGTTCTGATGAATGGAACACCCAACGGACAACGTCATAGCCACAACTGACTGCCTTCAAAGCCAAACCCTTTCCAACCCCGCTCATGCAAGAACCGTGGGTCCAACACAACATCTGGGTTCCCAAAGCCCGTACGCACAAGTGTCAGAGCAGACTCCAATGTGCAACAGCTTCGGGTCCATAATGAAGGTGGTTAAGCGCCTGCCCCACCCTACAACAACACTGAGAACCGCAAAGCCCGTACGCCCGAAGGTAACAGCTTCACGACCTCCCAAGGGCCAGAGCAGGCCTCTAAGGGAGCTTGAAGTGGTTCACAAGTCAACGGCCCGGCAAGGCCGTCGAGTGATCACCGACAACAAGAATCAGGAGGCAAGGCAGAAACAAGCGATACGATACGTTCTTGCATGAGAAGGGAAGGTTGGAGACGTCAGGTGTAGCTTACCATGTGCCCGTGGGTGGACCAAACATCAGACGCGTTCGTGCGGTTTCTGGCTTTTGGGTGGACCCTGCCTAAAGACAGAGAGCCATCCGGCCACACGAACGCGCCAGCCCGAAGACCTCCAACTTGTTCTGCTCGTCGGACGACGCACGGCGGACCATGAACATCGTACTTCTGCACCTGATGCTCGTTAGAGAACCTCAACTTGGAGACCTTGACGTGCGTGGATACGAGATCCTGAGGAGGTATGCCCATGCGGCCTTCCCAACCTATCGCACGCCGAGGCCTCCTGAATTCCCTGCGGTTGTGGGGCAACTCCGGGGCCTGAAGAGGCGCTTTTGACAGACACCTCTCCTGAACCCTGATGCTGAGGAGTGTACTCACCTCGTGTTTGAACTTGCAGAAGCTCCCGTGCTCTTTCGAGACCTCCAGCACTTCCACCTTCTCTGGTTCGCGAGGCTTCGAGCACTCGTCGGCGGATCTACCATGAACGTGTACGTCGCAACCGAAGTCACAACGCACCATGGGCAATAACTCGGCTTCCTCCTTCTGGGCACGGCCGCAAAGGGAGAGCACACTGACAATAAATTTAGCAAGCATTGTGAGAATGGGATGTGGAATACTTTGGAATGTTTTGAGCTTGGTAATAAAATACAGAAGCAGTATGGAAAGAAAGAAAGAAAAGAGAAAGGAAACACGGATGGCGTTGGGGTAGGAGAGATTATAAACTTGCGAGCTCTGCAAGCGAGTGATCCTGGAAGCGAGTGATTTCGCCACCATTTGGGAGTCATAGGCCTTACGACTGTACGGGAAGCTAAGTCGATGGCCCGCCAACATCCTCTAACTTGCTCACAGCGGGAACATGACGACGACTAGACTCTATCGGATACAACGACAATCAGGCAATACTCTACATTACAACACGAACATGGGATCAAAGAAACCATTCCAGAAGGACACACAACATCATTTCACCCGGCAGTGGTGACAAGCGGAAGTAATAGGGGCAGGACTCGGGAGCAGTACACCACATCCCGCAAACTCACTCAACCCACGTGTCGCAACGCCAGATCATTTTTACGGCATAAGAATCTCTCCCGTGTAAATCTATCGAACATCTCCGAATCCCTCAATACAACAGACAGACTTCGGAGCATAATCATGCATTGCGATAGGAGCACTTGGTCCAAGGTTCAACATAAGGGGTTGGCAGGTAAGGCAGATATTGTGTCTAGCATCGGCATCTCAAGAAGCACGCGCATCTGTGCAAGACACACTAAGAGACAGAATGATGTCCAATATTTGTTATATGTCTAGTGAGAGTGAGTGGTGTTACTGCTCTCAATGGACCAATCCAGTAGGTGTTGGAAAATATTGTGCATTTTTACGGGATGGTTTAGGGGTGTTGGTGGTAGCTGGAGTCGAGTACTTAGTGTACTTCTTCTTTACTGGACAAACAGACAATGACAAAACTACTCTGCATTATTGCAGTTGGGTGGGATAACTAGGGCAAGGTGGTCACACGTCGCACACGCACACATTGGTAGTCTTGTATCAGGGTTTGTCATCGTTGTCATTCTCCGTTCTCCAGAGTTCATACTCGGGCGATCGATCATTCTCCTGTCTCTCTTAATTCATTCCCCTGTCTCTCTTGCTTCATCCTCCAAGACCCTCGAGCACCGTTGTGCAGAAGCAAGTCGTTCGACTTATTCCTCTTCCTCCTTACGCCACACAATATGTCCAGCGCCAGGGATGTGGCCGAGTGGATCCCATTTGGCACCCGTTGCGGCGTAGTAGCCAGGTATCGTGTCCCATTCTTTTCGAAAGTAAACGGGCTCCTCGTCGAGCTGCTAGACAGGGGGGAGGGGAGCAGCACCTTGTGCGGGGCCTGGAGGACCGGGCTGTATGGAAGCGGGCTGCATGGGAGCGGGCTGCATGGGAGTGGGCTGTATGGGAGCGGGCTGTATGGGAGCGGGCTGTATGGGAGCGGGCTGTATGGGAGCGGGCTGCATGGGAGCGGGCTGCATGGGAGTGGGCTGCATGGGAGCGAACTGCATGGGAACGTGCTCTGTGGGAGCGAACTGCATGGGAGCGAACTGCATGGGAACGGACTCTGTGGGAGCGAACTACATGGGAGCGAACTGCATGGGAGCGGGCTCTGTGGGAGCGAACTGCATGGGAACGTGCTCTGTGGGAGCGAACTGCATGGGAGCGAACTGCATGGGAACGGACTCTGTGGGAGCGAACTGCATGGGAGCGAACTGCATGGGAACGGGCTCTGTGGGAGCGAACTGCATGGGAGCGGGCTCTGTGTGAGCGAACTGCATGGGAGCGAACTGCATGGGAACGGGCTCTATGGGAGCGAACTGCATGGGAACGGGCTGTATGGGAGCGAACTGCATGGGAGCGGGCTGTATGGGAGCCGGATCTGAAGCAGCAGAAGAGTCCTCAACCCAGGCGCAATTGTTTGCTTCTTGCTTTGCGCGGTTGAAGATCACGTCGTTGCGCTGCTTCTCATGAGGCTCGAGACTCTGGCGTCCGTGGTTGAGTTTAACATGTCTCAGAAGAATCTCCCTGCGTTATTTTAGCCTGGATCAACTTGTAGTCATGTGGGAAACCCTACCATCTGACGAAGGTTGACTTGCAAGTTCCACAGGCGAACGGCTTTGTATCGGTGTGCTTGGAGAGGATATGGAATGTCATGTTGAACTTGTTTTGGCTCACATGCGAGCACTGGGAGCACTGGTACCCCATGCTGACGCTGATTCAGGTGAGTTGCTTGATCGAGAAAACCGTGAAGTCGCGCGCGGACTTTATAGAGCGAGTGGGCCAGGAGCTGAGAGGGTTGACAAGCTTGAAGCAGTAATAAGCTATCGTGAAAGATGCAAAGTGAGTTGATGTTTGGTTGATGTTTGGTTGATATTTGGTTGATGAAGGAAGAGGTTTGAGAAAACGGTCGAGTAAGTGAACAGCCCCTAACGCTTCGTTCGAGGAAGGCGGGAGGCAACTGCTCTTTCCTACCTCGCTGTCGCTGAGCGAGCTTCGATGACGATGCGAAGCGTAAGCCATCTCGCTCAATGAGAATGGGAAGGAACACTCGACTTCGCAGTGACCTAATGAGTCTGCAGAACTATCAACTATTGTTTATCCTTTGCTAGCTTGGTCTCAGAACATTCAAGTCACATTTCTCTGTGAGATCTCTTACTCCTGTCTGACAAACCTCTATCCACGCGCACCCAGGTGCCAGAGCTACCAAACGCAGAGCCCAAAGAGATCCCCCTGCTCCGTTGTCATTGTCCTGAATCTTCGCGCCATGATTCACAAAGATCTTGACCGCTCGTCAGGACATAGAACTCGTAGGTAAGACGGCTCCGGAAGCAGCTTGATCCAGGTTTGTGTGACGGACTTCTGTTGGCCCTCCCATGTTACGAAGCGAATACACGGTGTCAAACACCAAGAGCATTGAGACATCCTCGGATGAGCACACAATGCTAGGGATGCACTGACAAGACTGAGGGCGCTTTCATGGACCAGGCTTAGGACCGAGGCAGGCGAATCATCGAGCCATGCGTTCGAATTCCATCCTATCTGGCGTGTGGCATGAAAGCATCGAGAGAAAATGATATTCTTGGAGAGGAAAAGCATTGCTGGCAATCATGAGTCGCGGCAAGCAGTCGCGACGTTAACGTGACGTGCACGGACGCATCTCGCTTAAACCTCGGTGCTGCTTGCTGATGGTGTGACCCAGATCTAGCCTGGCAAACACAATATCTTGCCAACAAAACGACCATAAACCATTGACATACCTGGTATAGGACAGCCAGAGTGTGCTACTATACCCTTCATTCTCACTCCTTAGTTGCAATTGGGGAATGGATGGAAAGGGCGAGTTCACGAGAGAAAACATCTCTTTCCCGCTCCCTCTGGAAATCCACCACACACAACAATCATGCTGCAGTTCGACAGGCTGTCTACAAAACCAAGCTCGCAGGCTGAGAGTTAGTGTTAGCCGCCGCAACATTTCCTCTGATTTACAAAATACGCAACGACATCATAAATCAACCTCTCTTTCTTCCAAACATCCTGTTATTCGAGTCACGCAATCTTGTCGACCAAGTCACTTCATATTACTGGGCCCTAGCCTCTGTCCATTCAAACCGTAGCCGACAGATACGCATCCGACTCACAGTACGAGGTCGATGTCAGTGCCTTAATACTCTAAGATCGCACAGCTCCAGCGTAGGAAAACGAAGACACACGGAACAGAGGCAGCGTCTACTTTTAGGATATCAAGCGGAGACGGAGATGTGGAAACACACCAGACGTAGACGTCGGGTGACATAGACATGGCTGGCAGTACAAAGTCAATGTCGGCACCGCAACAATCCGTAATCGCAGCTTCGTGCTGGTCGACAAACAGCAACGGAATAGAGGCAGCGATTGTTTCTGGAGAATCGAGCGAGTATGGAGATATGGAAACATATTGGATGCCCGGTTGGTTAAACCGGTATGCGAAGGAGATAAGAGAAATAACCAAGGCGTGATATTGCAGCCTCGATGCAAGAGAACTACGGCAAACTGATCAAAGGTAGCGTATGCTTCCATGAGCTCGACTGGGTGCAGGGATGTACAGAGTCGTGAGAGACCCGGGTGACTAAACGAGCGAAACCAGGAGGTCACGGAAGCGGTAAGGGTACAGAACGAACGCGACATTGTTTTCTAACCATTGTAATGGGCAAAGAAGCAGTGGTGTATGGCGCGGCGACGAGTCGACCCACTGGCGTACGAAAGTCGAGACTTTCAAGCATACTTGCGGCACCTTCACTCCTGCAACATCAAACGTATCGTCTCCGCCATCTCGGTCCTTCCTCCACAACTATCTACGAGCTGATAGATACCCCAGATCGGTAAGTTCACTATCTTCGGGATCCAAGACATCGCTGCAACTTCCAAGGGCATAATCTTCAACACTCGCCCTCATCAGAACTTGATGGGCGTGCCCAAGTGTCGAACTTTGCCTCGCAGTCGAGACCCTTTGATTCTCTTTTGGCGTAGTAAGAGTCAACACAACGCTTGTATATATCAGTGTGAGAAGGATTGCAACCCTCCAGCTTGCGTGCCCAGTCATCTCTGATGTCCGTGTTGACGTTAGAGACAACGCAATGGTCGAAATAGTGGTGGATCAACCGAATCGTGCTTGGCTCGCCCACAGATGGTGTGATATTTTCTCGGTCGCTTTGCTCATCCGGCTGTGGGTCGTATTCGTCTTCCTGGAGTCTCTCTGGATCGGTTTCGGTTGCCTCATCTCCGGCATATCTAGTCTTAGTTGGAGCAATACCGCAAGGCGTCCTTTGAAACACGATTCCACCCAGCCTCCTGATCTCACCAGAGTAGTCGTCGTTTTCCTCGATGATGGAATAATACACAGCTGCGGAACGATCGAAATACGGATACTCCCAAGCCTCCCCAGGAAGATAACCAATCGCATTCGGAAGAAGATACAAGGGATCGATGGCCGTCTGATTGTGCTTGTCCAACGCAGGAACATGGTAGAAAGGTGTAGTGGAGAAAGCAACAAGACCGGTATCTTCAGTCAATCGGTCTTCGGCGAACACGACAGCAAGCTTGAGATGAGGCTTGACGGCTTTGAAGGGCAGAGGGCCTCAGACCGAGAAGGATCTGAGACGTTGCAATGGCTCTCCCCGCTCGAAAGCATGGAATGTCCACCAAGCGCTAAAAGCTTCGGGGCCTGAGGTGTCGATTTCATCAAAACTTGCAAAATTATCAGCCTCCGAAAGAGTGAAGAATTGCTTTCTGTGGCTCGCTGCGTATGTTTGCGGCTTCAAAGCTTGCACTTCATCATACAGAAGGTAAGGCACATGTATTGCCCCATTCACCTCTGACAGGACCAAAGTCATCGATCAAAGCCGCGACATAGGTTGGAAATCTGCCAAACCCATCAACGGGAAGATTGGCGGCTTTGGCGTAGAGAGTTCGAAGATGTGTTCCGCCTCTCTTGTGGAGTAGCAAACAGGTAGCCCACAATGCATCGAATGCCACAGACTCTACAGCTTCGTCGTGGGCTCGGATAGTCTCATCGTCGGCTTCGATGTCTATGAGAAGAGGGCGGAGAATGTTGTTGAACATGCGAAAGACTACATCGGCCTTGATCTTGTGTGTCATGGTGGGTGCGGGTTCGGGATATTGTATTCCAAAGTTCCTGGCGAGGAGAGATTCGGCAAAGGTTGCCATGTGCTTCTCGTTGGTCCAGTCGTAGTTGGGGAAGAGGTGTGAAGATATCATGACATGAAGAGATGACCTTTTGTGAGAAGGAAGTAGGACGGGTAGATATAAGAGGTGAATATGATAGACAAACGATAAGGGCGTGTCGCTGCTCGGTTTGATGTTACACAGATCACACGCCTTTGAGGCCGGACCCTGCAGGCGTCTGCAACCATATGATATCACCAGTCTTTCAGGAAACACTTCTGAAACAAAGAATTGTATGCGTGTACTGTATATACCAAGACAATGTATCCATATCTAACCTCTTCTGCGAGTGCTGGGGCCCTTGCCCTTGGGCTCGGCGCTTGTAGTCATGGCAATAGCCTCCTTTCTTCCCGACTCGTTCAGCTTGTGCGAAGGAGCGCTGACCTTGCTAGGGGCGCTGTTCCAATAGTAGATCATCTGGAGGGCGAGGACGGCGTTGAGGACGAAGCCAGAGATGAAGCCGTAAAGGATGAGCTTGTCGTCGACTTCTTGGAGGGTTGTGAAGATACGGGAGAGGGAGCCGAAGAGGTAGTTGAAGACCTTGAGACATGAGGGTTAGCAGGTGTAGATAGTGCGACGAGTGAATGGTTTGACTTACAGCGAAAGCGCTCAACTGACCGGTGCTGCCCTGCTGCCAAACGGTGATGATCTGGGGCAACTTGCTGGCAACACCCAGAGCACCAGCTCCGGCCTGAAGAAGGCCCATGGTCTTCATGTCGATGATGCCAGGGCTGAAGAGTGAGTATCCGGCAGCAGCCAGACCAGCGACGAAAGCGGCAGCAGCTGCGCCCTTGCCGCTGTATTGAAGGATCAAAGCTGCAATGGCAACGTTCTGGACGGCAATGAAAGCCGTCTCACCGTAGGTGCTGAAGGGGAAGCCCATGCGAGCATTATAGGCGAGCGAGATGAGGTATGAGCTGGTCTCGAGAGCGTAGGCCAGGAAACTCAAACCGGCAGCTGACTGCGAGTTCAGGAGCTTGAGAAGCTGAGGAATCTTGACGACGGCGGATGCGCCGATGATACCAATACCGAGGCCCTTGGAAATGGCAAGCTTGAAGCAAGATGCATCGCTGAGTTGGACATCGTGGATGAGAGTCTTGTAGCAGTGGTTTCCAAGGAGAGAGATACCAATGTCGCGAATTGGTCCAGGGAGGTTCTGGGTGATGGGCTGCAGCACCGGACGGAGGGCGGTCTCGAGTTGTTCCATTGTGATGTTGTTTAACAATTGAAATCTTCTCGAAATGCTTTGGATAAAGATGATCTGAAAGCTTCACGCTGATGCCACCTGTCGAGGGGCCTCGTTTCTGGCGTCATGTGGGGTCGACTTCCCCTTTCGTACAACGCTTCGAGTCTCGAGGTCAACGTGGCAGCTTCACCACCACCTTCTTTCATACATACTTTTATATCACCAAAACACCCTTTCGTTTCTGTGCTTATCATACTGTCAGCAATGTGACTCTTTGTACTCATCAATTCTTGGATATGGTCCCTTCGATCTGATCGACAATTATACCATATCAAAGGTCAAGTTAGCCATCTCAAAGATATTCTGGTCTATTCCTGCTTCTAGGTGGACTGGCACCTCGACTTATAATGGCATCTTTGTTGTCTGGGTTCCGTGCTCCTGACTTTGGGCTCCTTCCATCTTTCCTATTAGGCCACTACAGGACTTTGGATCGACGACCAACCTTGAGCACATCTGACCATATTGGACCTGCTCCAGGTGATACATAACGACTGCGCTGGTGTCGTGAAGAGTCTCTTTCTCAGCCCAAGCTTTCTGGTCCTTGATGGTCAACAACACATCGTGGGATTCAACCTCTGGCACCCGAGCCCTGGAGGACACGCGGTCATGACTGAAATCTTGCTTGCTAATACTGCTGTGTCAGCATGGCTGATACAGCCATGTCTGAGGTTCTGGATCCGACCACCTCGTCGTTGCTGTTACCTCTCGGTACCCTGTTCCACACCTTGACCTGGATGACTCGTTGGTCTGGCACTACGATTCAATCACGACGCCCTCGAGCTGTGCTGGAGCAAGCTACATATACCCACCGAGCCATGCGTCTTCCATCAGTCAGCAGCCAGTTCACTCAGTGAACTTGATCATCAGACCTGCCGGGGTAGCTCAATCGGTAGAGCGTGTGGCTCTTATCATCACGATATCGTCAACCTCAAGGTCGCGGGTTCGAGCCCCGCCTTCGGCTATTCCTTCACACACGCTGTCTGTTCTTTTTGCCGTTTGTTATGGGTCCAGAAAAGCAATATCTGATGCTTGAAACAAATCTCAACATTTTGGTGAGTGCCAAGATTTTTAGTCTTCAAAATTGGGCGCTCGGGCTTTTTCGTGGGCGCGTTTTTTTCTCTTCTTCTCCCATCTTTCCTTTCTCTTACGCATTCTCTCGGTTCACTGCTATGTGTTTGCTACATGGTTTTACAAAGGTGAGAGCACGCGCCTGAGGTCTCGACATCCTGGCATTAGAGAACGTTTCAAGAGTTGTTCAATCAGTACACCGACTGCCGAAGGAGAGGTCTGAACCCACGACCGCGGGGCCCTGTGCTCTTTCGCTCAGGCTAAGCCAGTGTTTCGTTGTGCGCGAACTCTCTATTCGACTGTCGGCGGCGTCTCCTCGCAGGAACCATGATCTCTCAAACATATACAGAGTAGCATCTGTCCTGGTTTGAGATCACGAAAACGCGCCATCTTCTCGCGCAGAAAGACGATACAATTTGTATGGACACGATACGTGTATCATCGTCCGATGGCAAACTCGGTCCCACGACGTCGAGATTGCAGATTCTGTGACGAAAAAAGTTCCACACTCTTTTGTTCAATCTAACCCAGCAGTCGACGATATCCACGACCACCGATCCAATCTGTACGTTCACACCTCTTTCTTCTTCCTCTGACTTCCCTACACCCTACCCCATTATGATGATCAATATTATATCACTGAGGCCAATGGAGATTGAATCCCTCCGTGCCATTCTTGATGTTTTTTATTATTAGCTCTATCTGATTTTGCTTCCTTCCGACCTTTACTGTTTCTGTTTTACATAACTTTGTTGTTTATGCATTGTGCTAACAATCCGAACAGGACAGGTAGCTTGGTACTCTCGTATATAGTTCTTGGATACCATGCAGTAGATAAGCATATGAATATCACATCTGCCTAGCCATTTATTCTGCGTTTACTGCTACTCTTGTGATGTGCTTGTGATATGTTCATACCACGTTCATACCACGTTCATACCACGTTCATACCGCGTTCACTTTGACACTCTCACCACACTCGTAGCAGTATATATCGTCCCAGCTCTCTCTCCTCCTCGCCAACGAAAATCTACGACGAGTTCGAATCACCCCACCCTCCAGCGAGTGCTTTGATTAGACTTCCCTGCCGCCGCCTAATTCACCCTCCCTATGGCTTTATTCCGGACAAAGACGTAGGCAAGTGTTAGTTGATGAATCTTACAACTGCTCCAAGGGGATAGATGTAAGAGGAATTTGAGTTCTTGGAGGCACGCATGATTACGGTTTTCTACCGCTACAGTAACCGACATGTCCAAATCAACGTGGCCATGATCAAATCCCTGTCAAATTGCAAAGTCAGATGCAGGAGCCGAAGTAAGGGTCGGTGAGCATTGCTTGTGTGCGTGATCTTAATTGGTAGTGGTGGCCTGTGAGAACTGATTGTGCAATCGTGAAGAATGTTTATGATTGAAGAATGTTTATGATTGGGATGGAACAAAGAAATCTAAGAGGCTTATCCCCTTGTTTTGCTTGACCTTCATGTTCACCTAAGCCCTGACACTTCTCTCACTTCCACTTCCACTTTCGAGAGAGGTCGTCTGTGCACCACTAGCAGCAGCAGCTTGAGTCAAAAGACCACCCACATCCCTGAGTTCGATAGCCGATTCAGCGGTTTGTCCACCTCCCACAGCAGCAGAACCAGACCCTCCAAGCCCAGCCCACCTCCTAAGCAAACTAACCACCCTTCCTCTCTGAGCAGTCCCAGGCACCAAGAAAGCCTCTTGAATAGCTTCAAGACTCAATCCTTTGGTCTCAGGCATACTAACCATCAACACCAACACACTAACGAAACAAATACTTCCGAACAGGAAGTACGCTCCAAAGCTCGAGTTTGCCAGCAACACAGGTGTGATGATGGCGACGATCCAATTCGTAAAGAAACCCAATCCTTGCGCTACAGAACTAGCAGCACTTCTCGTAGCAGCGGGTTGGATCTCCGAAGCGTAGATTTTGCCTACGATGCCCCAGGTTGCAGAGTAAACTAGACCGAAGACGAAGACCAAAACGATGACGAGCCAACGTGCTGGATTTTGAGGAGTGACGGAGTTGGAAGCGTAGAGTGTGCCGATTGTGAACATGCAGAAGGTTAAGATGGAGCCGCCGGTTATGATATTGGTGCGGCGGGATATGGAGTCGGTGAAGAGGACGGCGGGGATGCTTATTGCGAGCATGAGGATGGCCGAGAGGCCTGAGGCGAGGAAGGAGGAGGTTTTTGCTGAGATGCCGGCTTGGGCGAAGAGGGTGGGTGCGTACTGTGGTTGATCAGTCAGCAAGGTTTCTGGTATGGTCGAAGATGTGGAAAGCTTACGTAGAGCACACCATCAATACCGCTGAGTTGTATGACTCCCAGCACATAGAGGGCGAGTAATGCAGGCTTGCGATACGGCTTGCGGAAGAGTCGAGTGAGTCCCTCAACAGCACCGGGTTGTCTGGCGGATATCTGTTGTTCAGCGGCGGGACCGAGTAAGTCTTTCTCAGCCTCCACGGTACTAAAGTCGAGGCGTTTGAGTTCCTTGATAGCCTTGTCGCGGTGACCGTTGAGCAGCAACCAGCGGGGTGATTGAGGTAGGATGAACGGTGTGGTAGCCAAGACGAGTCCGAGGATAGCTTGAATGATGTATGGCGCTGCATTGATGGTCAGCAAGGAGATTGAAGAAGGTCAGAACCGCACAACTGACCTCTCCACGAGAAGCTCGATTCAATCCGCACACTTCCGTAGCAGGTAAAGTAGCCAACACAAATACCTGCATTGGCCATGAACTGAGGCATTGACACCAACATGCCTCTTCGTGCCGACGGTGCAATCTCCGTGATGTATCTGAAAACAAGTCAGTCTTCGTCCACCTATCCACCAGTCAAGTCTGCAGAACTTACACTGTGATGTTACTGATCCAAAGACCCTCACCAATCCCACACAGTGCTCTACCCACGAGGAACATGGCGAGTTTGTTGGCACATCCCTCCAAAGCAGCTCCAATAGCAAACACTAATGCACCTGCTGCAACAATCGCAAGTCTTCCAAAGCGATCTGCAAGTTGTCCAGCAAAGAACGAAGGGAAAGCGCCAGTAAGCATGATCAGCGAGACTGTGAATCCACGAAGAAATGGCGTGAGTTCGCCAATGCTAGATGTGAAGAATGGCATCTCGGTCACGGCACCAATGCTGCCTGTGTCGTAGCTTGATGCAAAGTCAGCAATGTTTTTGATTGTTGACGAGATAGATGGTGAGAGGATATACCCATTCAGAAACCCTCCGAGAGACACCATGCCTGCTGCCAGGACATAGCCTGGAGGTCGAGAAATCTCAAGCTTCATGGTCGTATATACGAGTACAGCCGCAGTTGTTTGCTAGTTTCGGGTGAGTTGTGTAAATCTGAAATCGCGACCTTTCTCTCTTCTTATCATCGGGCGTCTTGTACAATCCGTGTTTATCAGTAATCCTCAATCAACGTCATAGGTACCAAGGTGGAAAATGGTTGCCTACTATCGTTATTTCGACCTGTAGAATCTCAGAGGAAAGGGCGGGTGAGTGCGATTGCGGTGCGGGGTCGAGGGATGGATTGTCGATCAATTGGAAGGTGCGGCGATTGTACAAAGTAACATCCAACAGCAATTTCAGAAAGAGCAGGTATGCCGTAGATGCTGATAAATGCGATAATGTCGAAATGCCATGTCTAACCAAGGAGTAAAGAATTCGTTAGTCGACTGGCAGTCTGACCTTTGAAGCTTGTCCAGCTGTTCCGTCAAAGACGGCGATCTTGCACGGATCTCTCAGACAGATTCTGCTACCGACAATGGTCAGGACATAACAGGGCACAATTGCTCAAATGCAAGAAGGTTGGGTTGAACAGATCATGTTTTTGTCTATCATCTTTCATTTCATAACATCCTCCTCATATCCTCATCACCTCAAGGTAAATCAACACCATCATGACTCTTTTTTGTTTGCTCATCAGAAAAGTACATGGCAAGCAACCACAAAATCATATTTGTACAATGGCATATTTTCAAAACACACTCATCAACAGTCATGCAGCTTTTTTGTTCATATCTTCAACATCATGAGAGATCTAGGCCTTGGCGGAAGGGAAGACGGCCTTTGCGGCCTTCTTTGCAGCCTCGAGAGCACCTGAGAGACCGAACTGGGTGTTGATACCCTCGACACGGTGGGTAGAGTTGATGTTCTTGACCATGGTGATTTGGTAGCAAGTGGCGGAACCTTGACGGGAGATGATGGTGGAGTAGGCAAGGAAGTATTCCCAGATTCTGAACCAGCGCTTGCCGTACTTGGCCTCGACCTTCTCGCGGTTGCCCATCCAGTTACGGTACCAGCGCCAGAGAGTGGCGCTGTAGTGAACACCGATAGTGTCAATGCTCTTGATCTCGAAACCAGCGCCCTCAAGCTTGTCGACGGTCCAGCCGAGAGGAGTAGAGGCGTCAGCACCGGGGAAGATGTACTTGTTCATGAATAAACCCCAAATGAGATCCTCGTACTGCCAAGACTTGCGGATACCAGCGTATTGCATGAAGAAGACACCGTCATCATCGAGCATGTCGTGGATCTGGCTGAGGAAGGTGGAGAAGTGACGGACACCGACGTGCTCGGACATTTCGAGACAGGTGATCTTGTTGTACTTGCCCTTGGGGACGGGAGTGTCGCGGTAGTCCATGCAGAGGATACGGCTCTGCTCCTCGGGGACACCAAGGCTGCGGAGACCGCTGTTACCCCAGGCAGTCTGGTTGCGACCGAGAGTGATACCAGTGACTTGAGCACCGTAGTGGGCAGAAGCGAACTTGGCGAGGGTACCCCAGCCACAGCCGAGGTCGAGCATGCGGTCACCAGCCTGAAGGGCAATCTTCTGGCAGACGATGGCGAGTTTGTTGTCCTGCAATTGCTCGAGGGACTCTTCCTTGTTGATTTCAGAGATGATACCAGAGGTGTAGATCATGCGAGGGCCGAGGAACCAAGAGTAGAAGTCGTCACCGCGGTCGTAGTGGTCGCGGACCTGCTCCTCGTCTTGCGAACGAGTGTGCATGATGACCTCGGGCATCATACCAGTAAGGAAGAACCAGAAGAGAGACAGAGTGAAGCGGAAGTTGGCCCAATCGTGACGGTACTCCATGACCTCAAGAGCGTCACCGTTGAAGTCGACATCACCGTCAAAGTACTTCTCGTGGAAAGTCTCCATGGGGATCTTGCTGCGGCCGTGGTACTTTGCGCGGTCGGCCTCCTTGTGGAACTTGAGGTAGTGCTCGACGGGGGCGCCGGGGAAGCGGGCCTTTTCGTTCTTGCGGGGAGTGTAGCCAGAGGCAATGGTCCAGAAGGCCATCAGGATGGGGATGGCAGTCAAGAGACCAAAGAAGACCCATGTCTTGAAGCCACCGCCGACCTTGTATGCGAGGTAGGCAGGAATACCGCCGAGGAGAGCGAACAGGACATAGTTGTTGAACGACTCGCTGCCGGCTGCGTCGGCGGGGAGAGGTGCGTTCTTGATTGCCGGGTACTGTAGCAGTTGAGTTAGTATGCCATTGACTTGAGAGGAAGAGGTAGAGACTCACGGCAGTGCTGCGTACACCAAACTCTGTGCTCTCAGGAGCAGGAGCAGGGACGGCAGGAGTGTCGATGAAGTTGGTCAACTCCTCCGAGTACTCGGACTTGTACGCGTCGTTGCTTGCCATTGTTGCAAAATCCGATCGTCTGACAAGACCCTACAATCGTGTCCAATGCCTCCTTTTTAAATAATTCCCAACCCACACGAAACTGTGTCCCTTGACGCGCCAAGCTAAAGCTCCAGAAAGGTTCAAAGCTTTGGCCTTTGGCTCCGAACTCATGGCGTTTTTCTTATCCAACACACGTTTCCAGGAACAACTGAGACGAACCTGACAGGCAAGATATTGAAGCGCGATGATATTCAACTACTCGCCGCTTCGATATGTTCGTCTTCACTGTTCAAGATAGGGGAATCACATAAAATCCAGCTTCTGATCATGTGCAGGGGAATATGCGCTGCTTCGAAAATAGATAGCGGTGCATAGTGCATGTCGGATAAGACTCTCCAGACGGTCTGTAACAAGACAAAGCTAGGAGTCCGCGCGTGAGTGGGCTGTTCACCGGGCCCGCCATCCAGAACCAACCCCGCGGAACGCGTTATCGCGACACCTCACCTGTTTCACACCTCTCACATTATGCACAAGCTCGGGCACAATTTTGTGTGTTTTTCTCAACTTCCATTTCATCTCTTGTGTGTACCATAATCTGTCTCCACTGTCTCTGCCATGAGCTGCTCAATAGTCTGCTATCAAGCGCCGTGTTCCCTGATTACTTTTTCCTTCTGTTCCTGCTTTCTTGCAGCTTCAATACCATAGTTGTACAAATTGAAAAGAAAAAGAGGAGATTGTCAAGCCATAGTAGCGAGCACTGCCCCTTTCCGTGTCTTTCATCCTTCTTGCGGTAGCATTCTTTCTCTCATCAAGCTGCTCGGTCAATCCCTCTTGTGTTTTTTTTGTGACTCCTGGTTTTCGTCTTTTCGTGGATCCCGTGCTTTGTATCGTGTATTGCTTCATGTCTTCGTGTCGTAGTCGTATGTATTGTTGTCTTTGAACTTCGTGGTCGCATTTCTTCTTTTCAACATGAAGCAGAAGCTGTCTCTTCGTGCACCTCGATGGTGATCAGAGCTTCGACTTCTTGCCCTTCTGCTTCTTCACCTCCTTGCCCTTCTCCGCCTCTTCCCTCTCCTCCTCCTTCTTCTTCTCATACTCCATCATCAACATCGAACCAACAGGGTCCAACATAAAGTCCATGTACTGACGGACGGCAAGACAGACGGGAGCAAACGACTTGTCAACCTTCTCGGAACGTGCGACATCCTTCATGGCCTTCTCAAGTCCGTGGTGCATCTCCTGAAAGTACTGTTGATGGAGGGCCTCAACTTTGATCTTCAATTGATGGATGGGTTGGATGTTGGCGAGTCGCCAAAAGCTGTACAGCATGTGAGCAAGGCCTTCCTGGAACTGCTGCATGTGGTCATCTGCAGCCTTGATGACGACACGCAAGTCCTTCAACATGGACAAGCTCGAAAGAGGCTTGAGCATGAGCATATAGCCTGCGCGCTCCTTCCAGTCGGTGTTGTAACGGGCGGGCTTGAAAGCACGCTTCAAGCCGTCTGTGAGACTTCTCATGGTGAAGGTGACACGCATTGCACGAAGGTTGGTCATCTTCTTGGCAATCAATTTGAAGATGGAGATCCAGCACTCAATGTGTTCCTTTTCCCAGACAAGATCGCAAGCCTTGACGGGAATCCCATAGACACGCACGTGAACATACAGTTTAGTGATGCAGGCCAGGTTGGTGGGAGAGACGGTGTTGAGGAAGGCTCTCAGACGTTGAGCATTGTCAAAGTAGAAAGCGGTAGTGCCATACATGATTGGCGCAGCCTCAGCGTTGATACGCTTGCAGACAAGAGGAAGACTGCAAATCGAAGTCTTCCAGTTGACGCCCTCCCTTGACAGAGGCTTCTGACCAGGAATTCCGTCGTACGAGACTCCTCTGCTTCTGGCAAACTTGCGCTCAGCTTCGGCAGGGGTCTTCTTGCTGCTGATGTTAACGATTCTGATGCACTTGAGGATTTTGCTGCGGCTGCCTTTAGGACGGTACTCGTCGAGGGCATCGGTGAGTGGGGTGCCTTTGGAAGGAACCCAAGCCTCGTTATGCTTGATGATGATCAGGCGTTCGTGGAAGATGTAACCGTAGATCTGGTTGCGGATCTCGGTGGGTAGACTGAAGAAGCCTGTAAGTGAATTTCCAGCGGTCCTCTTCTTGTACATGGATCTGAGACGATCGCGAGGCTTCGACTTGACCTTGGGCAAGTCGAATACATTGTTACGAATGCGGAAGATAGAGCCTGGGCCGGCGTAATCCTGTGTCTTCTTGGTGGGCTCAACGAGATGCGTAACGTCTTGCTCCAGCTTGGCCTCGACTGGCTCATCACCATACAAGGGCTCAAGTGCGCAGGCGCCGGTCAAGCTCAGATCGTCGGGGATAACCAGCGGAGTACTTTCCTTCAGCGGAGTGTTCTTGTTGTTCTTCTTCTTCTTGCCGAACGAGGCAGCCATGGCGCGGGTTGCCTGAGTAATATCAGCCATCAATGTCCCTCGATTTGGTTGAGAAACTGCTCACAGCCGAGATGTTGGGCCTGTTCCACCATCCGCGACGCTTTGGGACTGATTCAGGTGCCATTTTCGACAGCTTCTTGATGGATCGGATGTCGGCGTTGAATGTTCCGTGGTCACGAGCAAGGGAAGGTGCTGGTGAGGAAAGCTCGTTGGCGTATGCAAGAAGGTCGCGAGTTCGAATCAGCGCGGAGGTTGATGCCAGTGAAAGCTGTGGACTTTTGCGCTCGAGTGAAGCCGGCAGCCTACCAACGCCGATCAATTTCTCGGACGAGATGAGCTTCCAAGTCGAGTGAGTTTCGAAGGTGGAAAAGGTCGACAGTCATGCAGCCCTCGACAATGATGTCGCTCACGTTGCATTTATTTTGGGCAGCTTCATATAATGCAACAACTATCGTCTACTTACTATTGGCCTGGTCTGCTCTGTAGCTCTAACACCTCTCGGTTTAGAAATGTTCTTTGCCTGAGCTTGTACGTTGTTTGCTTGCATAATATATGCATCTTGCAAACAGTCGATGCCTGGTAAGGTCATACATGTTGCATGCAGACAGCCTTTTACAGGTTGACCCTACTCAAAATCCCCTTTGTGTCACGAGCAGTTAAGGAAGGAAGGAGAGATTCAAGTTAGGTTGCAGCTTCCTATGATGTCTGGATGAGGCATGATCGACCGAAGATTGTCCGAGATGATCATGATATTCCAGCGTCATCACCATCCAGTTTCGAATCATGTTTCACGCTCTCCTTCATCTTGAAGACCCAACACGACTAGCAAGACAATTTCTTATGACATATGCGACATTGATGTTCGAGTCTACTGCGGCAATGGCATATCTACTAGCTGCAAGACCACCAACGATACCACCGTCGAAGATGCGACTATTTAGCCGAACATCGCGACAGTCTATCTGCGGTGTCGCGATCATTGCAGCGCGAAAGGCTTGCTTATGATTCGCTCTCGCTCAGCGACCTTGCCTGTCTCAAAGGTATTGTCTCTGTAATGCTAAACGGCTTCGGCGCTTTCATCATACCCGTTCCCATGTTTTGATACTTACCGCAGTCGACTGCAGAGAACCTGTGCCGATGTTGTATCCAAGCAGATCTATTTTTACAATCCGCGAGAGCCGCGCGCGTAGAATAGACCATCATCACCGGTAGGATTCGGCGTTGCAAGCACGACTCATCGCGAGGCTGAGCGCTCAGATCAGGCACCCCGAGCTCCTACGTTTTCGCATATGGATGGCCGATGTCCTTTGAGTTTATCGCTACGATTCTTCCATTTTTCGTTCGCACATCGCACACTTCATTCTCGCACAACGTCATCTGACCTACAACAACTCTCAAGATGCTCTATCTCAGCTCCGAACCATCGAAAGCCAACCCTTGGGAATCAGTACGCTATGTCCTCTACGTCTTCTGGCTTATTCAATTCTGGATCTGTGGTTTTCTAGCTGTCACAGGTGTTGCTGGGCTATTCGAAACGCCATTCGATTATAGGTCCGTACTCTGGTACAAAAAAGAAAACCACAAAATTGACCATGTAATAGCAACGTCCTGTGTCTGGTCGGTGTCATAGTGGTTGACTATCTCTACGTCAGTCAAATTCACCTCTACGTTATGGGTGAACTAGAGCCTGCCCTTGCCGTGAAGATGCAGAGTTTCCAGTGTCTGACAATCGTGCTGCTCTTGGTCAAACTATCCTACATAATGGCGAATCAGTTCATGGGAGCTCTCGCCTTCTTGTATACTCTTCCATTCGCGTAAGTGCAGCCAAACCCTGTATTCAATGGAGCTTGGATTACTAATTGTCTCGACCTTGCAGAGCAACCTTCCTCCTACAATGGCTTGTTAGCGTCGCAGTACTCAAATCAAGCAGGCGTCAACAGCTTCAACCTGTCCAGTTAGACAATCTCAGCAACAAAGTATGATTTCATGCGATCGGAAGGTTTCACGCTGGCGAAGACAAGTCCTATCGGACATGAGAGATTACGCATGCCGGTAACTCCCAGCACGAGATGCTGTCAAGAATCTGGTAATAGAAATGTACGAGGATCTGGGTAACGAGAGACTTCCAAGAGAGGGCGACAATCATCAGCTTTCAATGGACACTCTCTGCATGCCCAATATTTTCTTGCATTTTGACCGCTCAATCTTGACCGTCGTCGGTTGTCGGGGAGGTCAACATGCGTTTCGTGTCGGCATTGATTGGCCGGACTGCCGTCTCGCAGGATTCGTGGCTGGGTCGGCCTCTAGCCACTTCCTAAACACCGAAATTGATGCAAGTTAGTAACTATTCAATATGATACCCGGAGCGATTTCCATGCCGGCTCCATGTGAGGATTAACATAAAGGAGGAGGTTTTCCCCGTGGCTTGCTGATATCTTCCATCAACACAAGCAAGAACAATATTCCATACCAAGCGAACATCATGACAGCGGTGAAGAGTGACCGTCTACAATATTGTACTGATGACTTTGGCAATCCCATCTATGCCAGGGTATGCTGGGAGCCCGACACGTCGACTCCGAAACCTATTGGTAAGTACAGCTTCCTGCCGACCACCATATATTAGCTAACACGTATCTCAGTGATTATCCTTCATGCTGGAGGCTTTGTAATCGGTAGCGATGCCATGATACCTCAAGTCCAAATCGACTACCTCACCTCCCACAACTTCGTCGTCGTCATACCTAATTACCGTCTCTGTCCTCAAGTCAGCGCTCTCAAGGGTGCAATACCCGATACCCACGCATCCTACGACTTCTGCAAATCAACCCTTGGGCCCCTTATGCTCTCTACCCATGACATCGACGTGGACGCCTCAAAGATCGCAGCTATGGGCATGTCAGCAGGTGGCTTGTTAGCTCTCCATCTAGCAGCACGTGGAGAAACAAACATCAAAGCCGTTACTGTCCTCTATCCCTCGCTCTACCTCTCTCAACCATCTCTGTCTCGTACTAATGAGCCCTACAACCTGCCGCCCTACAATCAAGCTCCAGAATTCACACCTACACCGGAAGATTGGAATCAACTCTGCCCACCTGACAAACAAATCTCCGAAGCCGGCTTACCTATTCCAGGAACACAGATGTCCATCCGCGTAAGATTCATGATCAACCTACTCAAAACAGGAACCTGGAACACCGCTATAACGTCCTCACCCGAGGAACTCGCAGCATTGGATCCTTGTTCTGAATTCACTGATGCGGGAGCGGTATGGGCCGTATGGCCACCTACCTTTTTCATCCAAGGAGATCTTGACGAAACACCTGGATCGAGGATAGATCTTGTGGTCAAGGCTGCTGATGAATTGAGGAATGCTGGAGCGGATTATGTTGAGGTAGAAATTGTGCAGGGCGCGAGACATATGTTTGATGCAATGCCTGGTGTTGGTACGCAATATTTGGAACCTAGTTGGTTGGCTGTGAAGAAGGGTCTTGATTTCCTGATTTCGAGATGTTAGATGACATGACTGTATAGATTGTTCGAGGAAAGCTGATAAAAAAATTGAGTCTCGGTGGACATTCTTTAGATTCCGAAAAGCACTATGCATTTTGACAAGCAATGTGAGCCGGGGAGTGGAGTCAAGAGATATCCAACCCTTGTTCTTGCCCAAGGCAGGGTTGAGCCACTGTTACAGTTCCTCCAGAAACACAACATGTAGAGAAAACAGGCGGTCAAAATGCAAGAAAATTTTTAGCCACATGCGTGCCTCCACTGAGAGCGTACAAAAATCGACTCTCACTGGAGGCTCACTGATATTCGGAAAACATTTTGCATTTTGACACGTTTATCACATCGTCGGCAGGGTGCTAAAGATATGTCACTCCGGTATCCAGGGGAAGGGGCATGTCGATTGAGATCTCTAAGTCATGACATGGTCATGAGTAGGCCCATCAAAATGCAGGATGATTTTTGGAAACCGAGGAGGGTCCAAAGAAATCATGAAAATTGTAAATGTCGATGGAAGATCGTCATGATAGGCGAATTATATATTCAGTCTCGGGCAACTGCGGGGTAATGTCTTCGGATGAACGACCAGATAGGCGAAGGAACATGGCATGATAACATCTGGCCTGACTACCATTATACACTCATCTTCTCTCAGATCGATTTGGACTCTGTTCGAAGCTCACCTAACAGAGCAGGCTCTGTACCGGACAATCATTCTCAAGTCTACACTCCATGGACAGTCCTTCAGACGACGAGCCCTGGATCCTTATCGCGGAAGAAGGAACCCAAAACCAGGGCGATATGCCGTCTGCAGAGCGAAAGATAAAGCCTTGGGCACTTTCACCCCCGAAAACATACATCTTCGAAAACACAAATGTCATAAACACCGTCGATGGCTCAATACGATCAAATACTTCGCTATGCACCAGCGACGGTCAAATCAAATGGATTGTCGGCGGTCCGGCAAGAAATACTTCCGAATCCGATGCCATCAGAATAGATGCAACAGGCAAATACCTAGTTCCGGGCTTAATCGACTCTCATGTCCACATCACCGCTGTGCCTGGTACTGCAGATCTCGCAAAGGTGTTTGGCAGCGAATTCGCCGTTTCTGCCTTCCGACAGCCATATGTATGTCAACAGATGCTGAGCAGGGGCTTCACCACGGTACGCGACTGCGGTGGTGCCACGCTGGCTCTCAAGGAAGCGATTGCTGATGGCGTTTTTCCTGGACCTCGCCTTTTCATCGCTGGTCATGCACTTTCCCAGACGGGCGGACATGGCGATCAACGTGGTCCTCATGATCACACCGCTTGCTGTGGTGGAACGAACAGCGTTGGCCGTATCTGCGACGGAGTGGATGAGTGCATCAAAGGCGTTCGTGAGGAAATACGTACCGGCAGTGACTTCATCAAGATCATGGGAGGTGGTGGTGTCGCGAGTCCTACAGATGCGCTTGAGAATGTACAGTTCACGGCTGAAGAGATCAAAGCCATCACCACTGTGGCAGCCCAGGCCGACAGATGGGTGACCACACATGCATACACACCCAAAGCCATTCAACATGCCATCCACAACGGCGTCAGAGGCATTGAACACGGCAACTTCATCGACAAGGAAACTGCCAAACTGATGGCAGCTAAGGATATCTTCCTGACGCCGACCTTGATTACGTACTCTGAGATGGCTTCGCCGGATTGGACTGGCTTTTTACCACCAGAGTCAGTGGCGAAGAATGAAATCGTGCTCAAGAAGGGCCTGCAATCCCTTCAGATCGCTTCTGATGCCGGAGTCACCATCTGCTACGGTACTGATCTCCTCGGTCCTCTGACAGCTGCACAAACAAAGGAATTTGCTTTGCGAAGTCAAGTCATGTCGCCGTTGCAATTGTTACAGAGCGCTACTATCAATCCGGCTCGTATGTTACGACAGGAGAAGGTGCTGGGACAGTTGTCTCCTGGATTTTCGGCCGATATACTGATCATGAATGAGAATCCGCTGACCGACATGGAGATGTTTGATAAGCCAGATAAGCACCTGCTGGCGGTGATCAAGGAGGGAAGAGTGTTTGTCAGCCGCTGGTCAGGTCTGCCACAAGATACGATCTCCCCAACGCCTGTAATTGAGTAATTGTCGCTGCTCGGAAGCGAGGGACCTCTTGAGCAGTTTTCCATAGCCATGAATCCAATCTCCCGATGTATCGTAATAGAGCAAGGGAGTTGCAAATTTGATCGAGCAACGAATTGAGACTACCGCTTGAACCCTGAATCTGTACTCCATGTCATGTAAGACATACTCCAGAAGATCGACGGGGCGGACAGAAGTTTCCTGTTGGGATCGCCATATGGGATTTTGCTTCCTCCCCGTGTGCTAAAATCCGTCACTTCCAGCCATCTCCTGCGGCCACGCCGGGTGTCGTCTAGCCTGTAAAAATGCACAATGTTTTTTAGATCGGTATAGACGTCCGCAGAGAGGCGCCAATTACCACGCTCTTAGTGGAGGCTACCCCTAACAATGCTGAGATTGTGCTGTTCTACAGTTGTACGCGTGACAAAGTTTAGCACACCGGGAGGTTGTATTGTGAGAGTCGAGACTACTCGAGTAGGATTCGCGTTCCGAAATCAGGGACAGAGTCTGTTTTGTGGTAACTTCTAGCAGGATTCGAGTGTGAAGCCTAGGTCGTTAAGAAGATCGGATGGGATATCTATCCATCTGTCGGGCTTAAGTGCGCCATCTTCTAAAGCAACATTAGTCTGCCATTGCTCTGTTATATCGATGGCTTTCTAGGCTCCTAGACAAGGAACCCTCTCGACCTCTATGTTTGCACTTTCCGGCTTTTTGAAGTTTGCGAGCATCTATACTATCATTAATGAACATGGTTCGGCAAGCTTTCATTATATCGATGGCAGTACTTATGTTATACGTAGGCTATGTATCATTCACATCGATGCCTAAGCTCGACTCGGGAGTCGTAACTTCCTGCTTCTAGTTTAATGAAAGATGCTACATCCTATCTAACAATATTCATCAAACTTTGATACAAACAACTTCGAGCATTTTACTAGTTCGTCCAATTCAGCTAGAACTTTGACACTTATCCCTGTCAGGATCTTATATCTCTTCCAAAAAGTTCGACTGGATAGAAGAAAGATCAGATCATATCAACCGATTAAACTTCTTGTCCCCTTTAAGCAACCAGACAACAAGGTACACCCGACACATGACACAAAAATTGACATTGCAACCTCCCCCCATCGGAGTAGACCCTCCATTAACGCCACAATTATAAATCGTTGCGAATCCCTCCCTCCCTTCCAACCCACTCCCCTCTTCACCTCCATCCTATACATCCCCCACTATCCACCACCCCCTCCCCCCAAACCTCTCTTATCCAAACAAACCTCACACCAACCCGGCAACACAGGAACAAACACCTCGCCCGCACCAGTGACACTCTGACATTCCCTACCAACATGATCCCAACCTGCACAGAGAGAATAATTTCGAACTTCGGCTGCGGGACAGAAAATGGCATCTTTGGTTGTGTGGTGGCATGCCAGCCAATACACCATCCGGTATTTGCACATGTGGATGAATGTGTTGAATTCGTCGAATGTATTGGAGGGGGTTTTTGGATCTTGGATTGAGAGGGATGGGATGGGATGGGATGTTGGTAGAGAGGTTGGTGGAGAGATGGTGTGCTTGCTCTGTGTTGTGGGCGAGGTTTTGGAAATTGGACTTGGGAGGGATTGTGGTATGTGTGTGTGTTTGTCGGTGGATGGGGCTTTCCTGATCAGTGATATCTGGATATGTGTTTTGGCTCAAAGTATACACCACACCACACCACACACCACTCACTCACATCGAGAGGGAATATGGTGTTGTTTGGACTTTCCTAGTCTTTGTTGGTTTTGTGAAAAATCCTGAATTACTGTAGTTTATTGCGCGTCTCATGTTTCGCAGATGCGATCAATTTCCAAGCTCTTGTTCGAGAGGGGGTTTCTTTCGACTATGAGCGGACTTCTCTGCGCTTTTGGGCCAAAAAAAAAAAACCTGTTCTTTGTGGACGGCACTTGGGGCTACAAAGGGAGTAGTTGATGTCGCCATGATTGTTTCCTGTTTCTCTATCAGGTAGTTTGGTTTTCATGGATCTTCACTTCGGGTATCCCAGAATTTGAGTGCACTGGTGGATTTGACAAACATGACATTTTAATTGACACCATCCGATGCCACGGTAGCAGTAGAAGAGGGCCGCTAATGCCGCTATATGTCTTGACTTCGGGCAACCCACACGAGGGGTTACACAAACGTAGTCGACACAACAGCATCCAAAAGAAAAGGAAAATAAGAGACGCCAACCTTTACAACAAACATGATGTACCAGATGCATTTTGTAGTGCCAGATCTTTTTACTCTCAAACGAACCAAACGCCTTCCACCATATCCATATGCCATGAGGGAACA
>Ga0068629_1000020_pt1 | contig 24680 bp, 15 predicted proteins | sample InSIn3gowninarea_FD_77432 | JGI IMG/M metagenome (GOLD analysis project Ga0068629, IMG submission 77432) | Clean room microbial communities from NASA Spacecraft Assembly Facility at Jet Propulsion Laboratory, Pasadena, California, USA -... ...
AGTGATGGCCAGAGGAGTTAATGTTCGGTTCCTTCTGCCGGCCTGCCTCTGCTGATTGATTCTGGCCATCTGTTCTGGTGGCGGAGGTGCATTTGCCACTGGTTGTGCCGGTTGTATTGGAGCCGGCTGTGCTGACATCTGGCCATACTGCATTGTAGGAAGGCATATAATATAATAAAGGGGCTACTTGCGCCTCCGCCACCAGAACAGATGGCCAGAATCAATCAGCAGAGGCAGGCCGGCAGAAGGAACCGAACATTAACTCCTCTGGCCATCACTATGGCAGAAGCCTACAATCGCTTGTTGACTGCAGGGAAAGTCACGCCAATTCCGGCTCAGCCGACCCCAAATCCTCTTCCCAGGAATTAAAATCCAAATCAGAAATGCATATACCATTCGGGGCAGGCAGGGCATGATATTGAATCCTGCTTCGCACTCAAGCATCGGATCCAAGACCTGTTGGACTCCCAAAATGTAGGGGCACAAGTGGTTGTACCGGGCAGTCAACCCAATGTGAACACCAACCCCCTTCCAAATCACGGAGCAGTTAATGTCTTATCTGATGATGAAGGAATCCAAGACCACAGTCCTTTCATAGGACCTCCTGACACAATAGTGGCTGTGACAGTCAATTCAGAGGGAAGACAAGTTTGGCCTGGTGAAGACCGATCAGAAATCTGGAAAAGCCCGCTTGTCCGAAAATACATGAAGAACATGGATTTCGACCCGGATTGGGGAAATACCAGCAAGGCATTCACGAACCAGTAGGAGCAGAACGTAATGACTGCCGATTCGGAATTGGGTATAGACCTCGCCCTTGGGAAGTTTAAGAATTCTGGAAAACCGGGGGAAAGCTCAGATCTTGGCCCTTCCATGTATCCATGAACGGTCATTTTCGAAAAGAAGGTGCATCAGAACCCTACTATGGATTTCCTACCCATCAATATGTTCAAGCCACCGGCTGGGGTGACGAGTTCGCAGAAAAAGACGGCTTTCATTTCCCAGGAAACAAATCAGAAGTTTCGCCAAGTCGAGATTTGTCCTCTCAGATGAGAAACCTCGCCATGGATCCACCCATGATCGGTATAGTTGAGGCTGATTCCAGTACTCATCAACTCAGGCCTGGTGCCAGGATCGAAGACATGATTGCTATTCAAGACAAACCAGGTTATCATTCTAAAGTCGACAGGAAGACAACGCTAGGCATTCTTGCAGCCATGCAATCCTGGTCAGAAGGAACCCTCAATGACCCTCACATCAAGATTACTAAGATTCGAGACGTTGAGAATTTATCTCCTGATGAGTCAACAGTAGCAATGGCAGGTTTTATTCCACAGATGGACCCCCGACGGGCCTCTCGCTTGCAAAGGCCTCCTCGGGTAGTCTACCCACCAGGAAACTTGGTCTCACTACCAGTTCTGGGACCGCCAAGAAGTGTTCCATCCATCCAATTTCAAGTACTTCCGGTCGTTCAACCGTCAGTAATACTGCCAGAAGCATATGCCACTTCTTACCCACGAGGTCCGGCCCCCTCTGACTTGCCAGTTCCTCTGCATGTTCTCCTGCCTAAGATGGCCCAGCTTGAGATCAAAGACACTCATCGCGTGCCCTGGAACTATCAAGTTACCCCTGAACAAGCTGTTTCAGAGACAGTGGTTGATGAAATCGGGGGAATGACTCGTTCTGGTCGTTGTTATACACCGGAAGAACTTGAAAGGCGCCGAAAGGGGAAAGCCAAAGAAGGTGAGGAAGTCGCTCCTCCGCCCCCTACCATTTCAGGTTAGTAGGTCTGAACGTATGACGTTATATACTTCATTATGCTTGCTGCTTACCGTCTTTCTCAGTAAGTCTCCCCTAGCCGCGGAACTTGAACCACCCTATCGGCATGCTTGAACTCAAGTGCTTACCGTATGCCTTTCTATCTTTCTTTCTTCCCTTCCTTCCTGTGCTGGTAGTTTAATAAGGCCAGTGAAAGCAGTCTGCTATATTTAATTATTATTATATATTCTATTGAGTATTAAGAATAGATATTTTATATAGAATAGACAGGTAGTTTGAGGCTATCCCGAGATGCCCCTATTCTCAGATCTCTACTAGCGAGCCTGAAGCATGACTTCAACAGCTCGAAGCACAGGAAAGGCGGGCCTACCGATATATGAGCTAAGAGCTATGAGTTAATGTAGCTAATGAGTTAAGAGTTAGAGTTAAGAGTGAAGTGTAGAGAGAGAAGCTCTCGCTCGTTAAACCAGAAAGCTTCAGTCTGCGATTCTTCTTCCTCCCCTCGACCTATTGAAGTTGCCTACCCGAGGCTCACTCGCTGCCCTAAGCCCTTTCCTTCGCTTACCGCCTAATCTTAATCTATTGCCCTGCCTCCAAGAGAATCAATGGCACCAACCGATTCAATGGCAGGGAAGCTGCTTCAATGGAAGTTGGATTGCCTAGTTGCTTTTGAGTTCTATTTGAACTAGTTGAAAAGGATTTGATGTTTTCTTAGCGAATTGATAGAGGTGCCTCGCCTTTATATTGTATAGGTTAGCCCAATAGCGCATATTAGGTTAATCTCGAGCCGCACCTTAGGCCGCTATCTCCCGACTGAACTATTGGTGGGAGGCCTAACGACTGCTGTTGAGAAGAGGAATTGTTTGATTCAGATGATTCGTTCACATCGGATGCTTAGCGGGATAAAGGCTCTTTGAAGGAAGAATGCGCTCTTAGTAGTCATCCTATCCTATGCAGAAGACGATCTGCGGCATTCAACTGAATGAAGATGGCATGAAGACGATTGCTGCTCTCCTTGCTTAGCTTGTGGGAAACTAGCTCTTATAAGAGCAGCCTTTCTCTTATATACGATGCTATGTCCGAGAATCTAAGATCAGACTTGCCTTTCTGCCTATCTCTTAGGGCTGGCTCTTGCCTTGTTAATGGACGAGGAGATTTAATGCATCCTATATAGATAGGAATCGAATAAGCTGCTGATTGACTGGGATTCTTCCCTTCTTGATATGGCACTGCACTGACAAAGAAAGAAGCTAAAGGCTAGGATTCATCAAGCCAGAATGCCTATGGAATCGGCTGTTGTACTCTATGCGGACTTAGCCCGAAAAGAAGATTGCCTGCTCTTCGTAGAGCAACTATGGCACTTCTTTCTATCTATTAGTGAAAGGCTAAGGCTCCATCCCAACTTTCGAATTATTGCTAAGCCTCTTTCTGACTACTAGTGGCATTTCTTTAAGAGCGCATTCCTCCTAACTCCCAACAGCTTCTCAAGCTGCTTTTTCTGCGCATCTTCTCTTTCTTCTTCCTTCCCTAAGCCTAATCCCTAATCAAGCAAAGCCGGACGCTGTCAGGAAAGTGTTCGGGGCGGATTCAATAGCTGCCTAAGAGCCTAGTTGTCCAATTCCTCCATCAAACCTTCCACCAGCAGTTGATTCAGGGCATGTCCCTGAGACTGAGATGAGTGCCTGACTTCCTTCCTTCAAGGCTAAGATGAAAGCTGCTAAAAAAGACGCGTTCGAGTGGCCTAAGCTCCAATACAATACCACACAGGGTAGAAGTTAAGTTTCTATTGAATTGAGCCTTGTTTGGTTTAAAAATGAATATCAGATGTCCATGAAATAAAAATGAATTGATAGAGGAAGATTAAATACCAGCTGATTCCCCTATTGATTAACCTCCTCCAACCTCCGAAGCGGATAAGATCCCAGCTCCTTCTCCAACAGCGGCAAGAGATCGTCCGTATGCATCGACATCGTCCGCGATTCTATAGCATAGGGAAGCATGGAATCGGACGCTAGCTTCTCTCTTTTCTTAAATGCGCGGTGCTTAACACATGCAGATTGGACCCCTTCCTTTATGGGATTGTCGCCCCTATCAGATTCTAGGAGTGCCTCCTTTCCCTTCTCGTCGACGGGAGTGAGTGTTCCTAAGGCGGGAACAGGGAAGAAGTGACGGAGGTCTTTCGAGATTGAATATGACTGAGAATTGTGTAAAGAAGAGTTCTTTCTTTCGAAGCGAGCCATTGGCAAGGAATTGATGCACAGAATCCGCTGCTATTGAAGGAATTACCGGCTTTCCTAAGCTTGGCACAGATGTAATGTAATAAGCTCTTTTCCCAGCGAGAAAGAGAAAGATAATGTTAATTGGCTCTTACTTACTCTTAGATAGTGCGCCTAGGACTAATTCCACTCACGGCATTAGAGGTCTTACCCGCTACCCTTTCAAAACACTTTTTGCGATCACACCCGTCAATCTCCGATGAATCAAGTCAGGGGGTAGAATCCGCTGCTTGTATGGATGGTATCGAATCAGCTGTTGGAGGAATATCCGCTGTGGGACTTCACAAGCTCATGCCATCAAAAGTAAGCTCTTTCGGAAGAGAAGGAGTTGCATATATAAAGGCTGTTAGCAAGTCAATTCCTTTACCTAGGGGGAGGGCCATTTCGCCTAGTAGGAGTAGTAGTCTTAGCATGTTAGCAATTTGAATTGGACAGCTTTCGACAGTTGGGATGGAGCCTTTCACTAATAGACAGAGTGCAGATGCAGATTGAACAAGATCCGATCTCGGCATCTATTACTATTATATGTCACTCGCAAGTGTGCAAATCCGGTAATCGACGAACCGTGGGAACATCATTAGTATAAGAAGAGGCAGAGAAGACGAAGAGCTGGTGCTATAATAGGCTAGATGTCGGTGAAAGGAAGAGAATTGCACATTCACGCTACGACCCTAATGCTTTCGATCTCTCCATCACAGAATAGGCTGCGACGAAGCCAATCACACATAAAGAAGGGGAAGCAAGGAAGGGGACAAGTGTATTTACTCCTTTGCCCCAAATCCCGGTCTTTTATAAAGTAGCACGTTCCCGGATATCCTCGTAGAAGGTGCGTAGCATTTAGGCCACGGTAGCAAGTGTTCTGTAAGGAGCTGTGGGACTAATAGAAAAGGCTTATGCTTATCGAGCCCTTAAGAGGAAGATGTGGTTTAGTTTTCCCTGTTTTTCGCAAGTTAATCAGAACACGTTACATGTCCTTTAAAGCTACCGTTAAGGACAAAGATAGGAGAACGAGATCCGGGCGCTAGCGTGTTAAAGGAAACAGGGGTACTTTTTAATGTGGGAAAAAGACGTATGAAAATCGTATGAATCGATAAGACCTGATCTCCGATCTGTTCCACGAAAAGGAGCTAAAATGCCACTTTCTAATGACAAAAGAGGGTCTTTTGGGCCTGATTTCCCTCGATAAGCTGATGCCAGAACTGCTGTAGCTAGCCTAGGAGTTCTGTTGTTAGGGGGCCCGGGGAGTAACATGAGTTGATGTCTAGAGAACTATTTTTATAGGACCGGACTAGGGAACAACTATCCCACACCGGAGGAACGGAAACACCCCTTTAACAAGCAAGCTACGCACCTTTGAGTTCTCGGGGCAACAAGACAAACCCGATTCGCCTCGCTCCGTTTCTCTATTTACAGAAAATGTAAGGATAATCCTACTATAGCAATAACTCTCTCTCCCCGCTCATGCGATCCGGCTTCCTTAACTCAAAAGCAGGAAACCCGCATTTCGATATTCTATGCTCGTGCAAACAAGGATGTTGGCTTATTCATATGAAATAAATACACATTGGGTCGTTCACTCACTCCCGGAATGGCTCCCTCCCTCCGCTTTTGATGGCTATGGGAGGAAGCCTTGAAGTCCGTTCGCTCACTCCCAAGGGAAGCCCGCTCGGACGCCTTATTCACAAGGCTTCCTCGCTACCTACGTTTCTGTAAGTGTTTTTAAGGCAGTCGAGAATGGGTCCCTCACTCCCACTAGAAGAGATAAAGGAATGAGTACCCGCTTCGGGCCCCATCCTCCAATGGGTCCCTCGCGTTATTGTTAGTCCTAAAGGTTGGAAGGATGTGAAAACAAGCTCGACCACCCTTAAGCTAGCCTGAGGCTTGATTCCCGCCCTGAACTTCTATAAGTCAAGCCCTTCTCTCCTCCCCTCCTGATGCTACACATCAGTTCAGAACTCCCTCCTTCACTTACTGAAAGCCAACGAAGGGAGTGCTTTTTGCTCCCTTAGTTAGGGGAGAGCAGCAGAAGGTACTCGCCTAACTAAGCTGATGTATTTGCAGAGTCCTAAACTCCAGCGGGTCAACTCCCAGGGAACTCCTTATACATAACCTGGCGAAAATGCCCATTTTTTGCTCTATACGAACTGGGAGGCTCGTGGACGGACCTATTACCCTACGCGTACGCGGACTGAAGGACAAAAAGAAAGTCCTCAACCTCTGAGTTCTTCAGTAGATAGGCGTGACGAGGAATCGCCTAGAATATAGAATATAAATTGGCACCGGTTTTTTTATTGTTTATTGCTTTCACTGGAAGGCTTTCCTTCCCTGCCGAGGAGTTAGAACTAGGAGGCCTACCCAGCCGCTATCAAGGATAGTTTTCTATAATGCTAGAATGTGAGGGAAAAAGGAAGACGCTGACATTCAGACTCGGTTGAAGCCCCTTTCACCTTCTTTGCTCGGGGAAAGCCTCTCAGTCCTCCCATAGAAGAGTAGACGAGAATGGCACTTGTGCCCAGAAGTCATTCAAACTAAAAGACCGTTCGCCAACTACTCTACTATTACTATTGATCACTCGTGAACCCAAAAATGTAAAATTCAGGAAAAGCCGATTGGCGGCATCAGCCTCTTCAGTGACAGCTTATGATGAAGCGAAACTAAAAAAGCCTATTTATTGAGAGGAGAGGCCAGGGCCTCCAAAAAGACCTGCGAAATATTCATCTTCTAGTTTTCCACTCTGCTAGATCTATAGCGGGTCAAGCCCTTCAGCCCTTAGGGAGTCTCTTTTCTTTCTCTGGGAAACCCGTAGGCTTTTTATTGGCTTTCCGGGAATGGGGTCCCTACAAATTGCAAAAAACAGTGGTGGAGCGCCTACTTTCGGGGATCCGGGCAACCTGCCCAATATGATCTGCCTAAGCACTAAGAGAGACATCATGTGCGGGAGTGAACAATCAACCATGAGGCAAGGTACCCTTAAGGTAAGATACCGAAAGATCCGCTTCGCTAGTGAAAGGCGAGTGGTCTTATTCTACAGGCTGGGGATTACCCCTAATTTTTCCTCTAAGCTAGATACATACTCTTCTCCATATTTTTATAGGTAGGTCTGGGTAGGCCCCGACTATTTCAGTTTAACGTTAACATCCGCCCAACTTTCTGGACATGCTGCGGATGATTTGACTTTATTAAGATAAGAGACGGATACTCTGGCAGCCCTCAACCTAAAAGTAAAAAATGGGAAGAGCACAACTCCCTTTGGACATCATCTGCTCCGGCGAAAGCAGTTTGATCATCTATGGCAGAAACCGACTCAGCAACCAAAGTTATGGAAAAAGATCCAGCGAGGGCAGATCCTTTAGACGATTATAAGGGGGGTAGGTGATTCGGCTACATCAACTACTCAAGCATCTTAAGTGGTAACATATGGTCCAGCAACGGAAACCGATGACGTGATATAAATTTTCTCGCCTAAAGTCGCCGGTTCCGGGATAGCGTACTCTCCAACAGTGGAAAATGAAACGAAAGACGGTCATCTTTTTCGAATAGGAGCTAGCAGCACTCGATGAAATGAAAGGAGTTCTAAGTCAACGACAGAAGTTTTATTATATATCATCGTCCGCAGCGGAAATTGGATCATCTAAAGTACCCGATGGGGTGTGAAAAGCCTAGTTATTGTAAAAGCCCCCACTCAAGGGGAAGGAAAGACAGATCAGTACCACCCCTCTCTTCCTATTCTAAAAAACTCTTGGCTTAACAAACATTCTTGTCCCAAATCGCTTGCACGAAGCATATGAAATTGGAGATCAAAAAAGGTATGGCGGTTGGGCCTCTTATTCATTCAGAGATGGTCCTTACTCAGCGGGACTCGTCGGCACCAGACTTTAGGGAAGAGGGTCGGTCTGGGGGAAAGATCTGTACTACTTGGGGTATTCGTACTCTCTATTTAAGGAGGGGTCTCCCGTGTGACCGAGGTCACAAAGGCAAAGGACTCAAACCTCTTTTTCCACAACAGGAGCTGTATCAGAGACTGAGTAAGTTATAGCAGTCTCTGTTTCATGAAGTGTCAGCGCGAACTCTTGTTCATCCTCTGACTCAGCAAGGGAACGGAAAGCAATTCAATGGCAACTTGAAGCAGAATGTCCGTATTTATGCTATGTAAATTCAAGAATCTCTGGCAAAGACCCTTCCTCGAAATCTTTTATCTATTTTCTTCGACCCCCACTTTTTTAGTTAGGGATCGGGTAACCTATTAAGGAAATTCCTCCTCTTTCCACATTCTTATAGAAAACTCTCCTCTAGACTAGGATTTCCCCTGGCTAAGAGAAAGGGCTTAGAAAGCTATAGAAAAGCCTCTAAACCCCTTCTTAGATAAAGGATAAAGAGAAGACGAAGAAGTCATAGTCGGCTCTAAGAGTAGAGTACAGCTACTCTTCTTATTCTCTTAAATGAAAGGGGATTTACAGTATTTAAAAGCAGAGAAAGAGGCGCCTTGTGGTGTCAACTATTCCCCAAGCCCGCCAATTAGTTAACCATAGACATATTTTAGTTAATGGTCGTATAGTAGCCAAGTTATCGCTGCAAACCCCAAGATATTATTACAGCGAGGGATGAACAAAAATCTAGAGCTCTGATTCAAAATTATCTTGATTCATCCCCCCGTGAGGAATTGCCAAAACATTTGACCCTTCACCCATTCCAATATAAAGGATTAGTCAATCAAATAATAGATAGTAAATGGGTCGGTTTGAAAATAAATGAATTGCTAGTTGTAGAATATTATTCTCGTCAGACTTAAACCTAATTAAAATAAAAACAGGGGTTCGGACAAGATTTTTTTTTCTGTACTGCAGAAATTAGGAATAAAGAATCTATATCAAAATCAAAGAAAGGTCTAACTTAACTGTTGGAATAACGGTATCCATTGTTATTTGCTTTGATACATTGCTGTCAATAAGATTGGTGAATTAGGTGAAAGATACGGTACTCGAAAGAAGAAGGCGGATAAGAATAAGAAAGAGCAGAAAGATAAATGGAAATGAGAAGAGAAAGTAAAGGGAATCAAAAGTAATCGGTAGGGAAGTAAAGCCATACCATAATAAGGATCGAAGTCCACTGGAAATGGGGGTTTGGGAATCCATATCTTACTTTCCTGAGCCTGAGGTCTTCTAGCAGCCTATTTGCTATTTGGATGGAAGGAACTGAAAACGGCCAAGCCCCGAGAAAGAAAATAAAAGACGATCTCGATCCCAAACTGATATAAAGGAAAGCACCAAGTCGGATAGAGCGGGCATGGAATCCCGGAAAGATTGAGAGAAAGAAGGGTGGTCGTAGATCAGAGAAAGAAATAAAGACTTTTCAGCTTTTGCATTTTAGTCAACGGAAAGCCAGAATAGAGGTCCCCCTAAGATAGATAGGCATAGCTATGTGTCAACGCAGTCTAGTTCAGAAAATACACGGGAAAGGGGGCTAAAGGTTACGAAAGAAGAGTTGTCACCAGAGCGCGGAAAAACAAAACAAATAAGAGTAGAGTAAGGCGAAGAGGAAGAGAGAGCTTAGCTATTGCTATAGTGAGTCCTCATTAATTTCACTCAAAGGAAAGGAAAAGAGTCAGACAAAAGGACTGATCCGGAACCGAAAGCAAAGGTCGAGGCAATAGATCAGAAAAAGGGGGTAGTATAAGAAGATCGAAAAGAAAGAAGGCTGCAGGGATGCCGCAAAAGAAAAGGAAAATCCTCATTGCTGAGCTGAGACTTTTTCCTTCCTCGAAAGAAGCCAAAGCAGAAGAGAATCCTTCTCGGTTTCACCTAAGAAAGTTCAGTATCTCTTACTCGTACTTGCCCAATAAAGAAAGAGTCAAGCGCCTTCCTTCTCTTGTTATCTGATCGCTTAGAGCAGTCAATCTCCCCGAGGCATAATAATAAGAAAGGGCCATATTCAAGCAAGATAGAGGGCGACCGATTGACCAGGCAAGTCCGCAAGAGAGTAGAGTGAAGTGAGGCGAAGAAGGTCCTTTGCTGTCTCGAATGGCTTCTTTTCTTCTTTGATCGCTAGACCATTGGGCGATTCCTCCTATTTCCCCCATCTCTTAACAACAGCCTAAAGCGAGGCCTTAGGGCGGATTTGGCTCAAGATAGAACAAGAGAATGGTTGAGGGAGCTGCCTATCAAAACGAATGAATAGATTGAAGCTAAGCTGAGGCACGGGATCGGATCAGAAGAAAGGGATGAGACGGCTGGAAAGAGAGGAAAACGCTTAGTCCCAAAATAGGTTTTGCATAGTTAGATGTGAAAGAAGAAAGGGGAGCGAAAGTGAGGTGGCTTAGGCCTCATATGAGGAGATGGCCAAAGAGCCTCTATCTTATTTCTTCTTATCTGTCTCCTAGCAAGGAAGACCGGAACTACTTGACTTGTTGGAACCAACTTTCCGAGAACTCACTAAAGATTGAAATAGATTCAAACCTCCTTAAAGAAAGTTCCTTGTGCGTACTATATACAATACGGGTTTCCATCCCTTGCCTCACACCCTGAGATAAGAAAGCAAGGATCCGAAAGGGGGTTCGAATCTCGATCCTTTACTTAGTAGGGAGACGTTTGCGAAAGGTCGGCTTCTTTCTTGCAGGCTTGATTACCTTTCGTCCGAAAGCGAACCTCTGAATCAGCTATTCCTAAGACAGTATTAAGAGATCCCGGGACTAATGAGTCCTTTAAGAGTGCCAAAAATGGGAGAGTACTTTTGATGGAAAATTAAGACTGATTCTCTCCTCGTCCATGGAATCCTTGTCGATTCGATTCTTCTCCTCGTTCCTTTTATCTTTTTCATCTCATACTCACGGAGCGGTACACTGAACACCAACCCAATCCCGAACAGAATGAGAAGACGGAACTAGATCAATCCACGAGGGTGTGGCACTTCTCTACCCTCTGCTAACAGCTTTCTTCTCTTACCGAAATTTCTAGTTGGATGAAAACAGTGCTCCTTTTTGAGGCCTCTCCTTACATCTCTTTTCTTCTGGAAGGGATGAGGTGGAGAGGAATGAAGAGTGGGTTTGGGGCTTCATTCTTTCTTCCCTACTTGCTCGATTGAAAGGATCCTGATTCATGATTGCTTGACCTCTTCTTGACGCCCACTTCTTAGCTGGATTAGCCCTTTCTTCTCCCTATGAGCTCTCTAGCTATTCGACTTTATACCAAGACTAGTCAGATTCATATCTAAGAAGAGAAAGGAGATTCTCTTTCAAGACTAGAGACCAAGATCTCTCAGAATACCCTAGATAAGAGGGATCCGTCCTTCTATATTCTTTCTCTGTTCATCTTTTTCTTTCACTCCCAAGTCCGATTTATCTTCCAAGCAAGAATTTGCTCTACCGGCAAAAAACTCTCGATTGACGATAGAATACAGGAGGACGTATAGAAGGGGAAGGGAAGAGCTGCTCTAGCTCTAAGAAGACTTCTAGAAAGACAAAGCCAGGAACTTTCCTATTATTTCTATAGTAAAAGCTTAATACTTTACTTACAAAAAACAAGTATCCAGTTCTTGTTTGTTTAATCCGATAGACCTCCCCTTACTTAGCCTATGGTTGGATTTCAGGAAGTACTCTCTCTAGTTGGAAGAGGGACTGGACTCTCCTATACTCGGAATTGATAGATAGAAAACTACGGGAAAACAACTACCTTGCACCAGATATACTAAGTGAGAACAGAGTAGGGATTCCTTTTTACTGGGATTTCCTTAATTATAGCCGAATCCCTCCTCCCCTGCCCCATTGCTTCTTACCGGCCTAACCAACTGATTAGCAGCTCTAACCGGCGTATGTGCCTAGATTAGGACTAGCTGCTTATGCGCCAATCCACACCAGACCACCAATTACTGCTCTTCCCGACAATAGATCTATTTTAAAGTGTTAAGCAAGGTGGCATTCGTTTATCAAGTGCTGAGAAAAGAGAGTTCCCTTCCATTCGAACTACTGGTAGAAAGGTAGATTTCAGACCAACCAAATCTTTCATTTCGTATAGAAAGAGACTTGAAGCAATATATTCAAGTTTAGTAGGAGATCGAAAGGAAGATGTAGTTCGTTCTTTTAAAAAGATAATCAATCCAAGTCAAGTGGTGCTTCTGATACAATAATCCAATAGAAGTCCAATCCAAGCTCCGGTTTTGTACTTTGATTTTTTCATCTCGATTTGCTTTGTCTTCCGTGCTCGGGCTAAGCCCTTGCCTTGCTTTTCTCCCGTCACCTCTGGCTTGGCTATCTGCCTTTCCGACCAACTCATATGGTAGTGGGGACAGCTGACCACCACTTACCCTGGCTGGCTTAGACGAAGACTTTCTTTGTTATGGGAAGGCTTCAGCCTCTGTCAAAATTGCACCTTTTGATGAGTCAATAGAAACCTGCCTTTTCTTTCTCCGAGCTGAGCAACAAGCCATAGGAAGTAAAAAAGTATGCATAAATCCAGAGATCACTTCCTAAACAGGGAACAAGCTACAAGTTGCAACTGCATGTGTTAAGCATTTATCATCGGTACAGAACAGGACAATCAACTACGCCCACCCCTTATTTAATAGGAGGTTTGGAACCCTGAATCGGCAAGCAAGCTCTACTTCTCCCCCTTGAGGGGTTGCGGGTATGATCTAAGAGTTGTTACACGGCCGGAGGCGCGAGCAAGTCTACAGAAGGAGCCCCCTTGCGATCACCGAGTTCTGATGATTGGATAGCTCCACCGCTTACAGATTAGCTCCATAGCTCACTGAATGGTCGGACTTCCATTTCTCCTTGGCCTATGTTGAATAGGACTAGCAGAAAAGCGTGACAGCTGTGGGTACTTCTTCGTCAGCCGGAAGGGCAGCGAGTAGATAGCTATATCAATCTAACACGCGGACTAATAGGAATTGGAAAAATCCGTGTATTCATACGCTTACGCTGGGGGCCGAAACAATGTGCATTGCCGAATGGGCTCTCTCTCTATTCCTTGTCTTGTACCCCTTCCTTCAGGTGCAGTTGCTCTTTCAGGTGCAGGGACCTTCCTCATGCGAGTGATAGAACTCGCTACCAATTCATCTTCTTTCTCGCTTCTAAGACTACGCTCTCTCCTTTGGCTCGCTCTTTCCAACAAAGGCTCACTCTTTTCCGCGGTTCCTGCTGGAAGGCGTAGGGTTCGAGTGAGTAAGACAAGTCAGAGACGGGCAACCAATCCGGAACCTGCTCGTTAGCACGCAAGTCAGCTAAACCGTGCTTCTCCAGTCCTTCTCTGGTTCCCCGCTTCTTCCCCTTCTCTTTCTCCTTAACAATCCTCTAGCCCCCCTTCCCCCCTCCCGCCTTTTCCGGACCATTTCACGTATCTTTGTTCTACAATACTATGACTTTACTGTTAAATATTAATGACATAACTGAATTTCACAATTTAATATTCATGTGTTAAGCATATTGCAATCATGTCTTCTTCACATGCTTTTGGCGACTTCACGTGAGGAGATGCGAGGCGCAGAAAAGGTATGGCGCCTCTTTTTTTTATTATTTTATTTATGATCGACCCTTTCTTTGGTCGTTCTCTGTGGCAATGCTTGCTAATGGAAGCTTATCGTAGATTGCTTTTCCAATTTCACATTATCTAAGTCATTTCTATGTTCAGAAGGGTTCGACGGACAGGAGGCGGGGAACAAGAAGATCTCGCTGCTGATTCTCCGCACAAAAGAAACCAATTCTGCGCATTAAATCAGCACCTAAGCGCGTGATTGCGCGAGCTAGATAAAGCTCTATCTACTTTTCCAAAAGTTCAAGTTCAGAAAGGATCGAACCCGCTGCGCTGAGAAAAGCAATTCCGGATTCTTTCTTGTCAAATTCTCTCTCCTCCGCGGAACTATAGCTGGCTCAATCAAGTGCTCGTCAATCTCGGTGAAGACAGGCCTCTATCCCCTTCATCTCTAAGATTCAAACCAAGAAAAAGATTTTCAACTTATCTACGAGCAGCCAAGAACTGAAAGTGGTAGGTGCCGTTGCGTCCTGCTATTCCTGATTAAAGGAGTGAACTATGACCGACTCGCATGTGTTAATAGCTAGATCCGCTTGTTGATACTTGATACCAGAAGTCTCAACGAACCTACCTTCGAGGTACCTTTGCTTCTTTAGAGCAGCTCGAGCAGGTGAGGAAGATTTCATTATAGAGTGAGATTTTAATTCCTACCACAAGCCAAATGCTGATGATTAGGCAATGCTCTTTCCTTGAGGCCACAAGGGGCAAGGCATTCATTATGGCTTTGTCGGAGTATCGTGGCAGCTAAGGAGACCAATAATTTCTTGCTCACATACGCCCTTTATTTCTTACGATAGAGTTTTTCAGAAATGATCAAAGGCAGAATCCATCTTGCTGGGAAGACTACGACTAAGAGAGGGAAGGCTATCTAGGTCAGAATTGGTTGAACTACCTTGAAACCTTTTCCGCTCTTTCTTCTTCTTTATTTGGTTGTGTCACCGGCGATCATGGCTTTCCATTCAAAGCTTATAACACTTCTCGATTCCCTTCTACGACTGTCTAATATTTTTTGTCTACCCCCTTTCAGAGGGGGCAAATCTGGCGTCTCTTTCTTTCCTCCGTCAAAATGAAATTGCAATAACTCATCTCGGAACTAGGAACTGGAACAGCTTTTGGAACAACCGGATTCACATCTTCTGACAGAAAAGACAGGCATTTCCTAATCAGGCATTTTTTCAATCATCAGAAAATCCCATATCTTGGGATAGAAATGAGGCTATTCAAAGCATCAAGAAAGACAAAAATCAGTGTTGAGTTCTTGCCATTCCTATTCCTTTTCTCTTAATCAAGTGAAGTGGAAAACTTCCTGGTAGAGCAAGTGAGGTTCCGAAGGAGCAAGTCCTTTCTTTCGAGAAGAAAGCCCCAGCCGTTCCTGTAGCCAAGCAAAAGGTGAATTCATCTTTGCCTTCTTGCTGCTAGGTGGAATGTTCACATTTCTGGAATGTTCTGGAATGTAATTGACAAGTTTTTGACAAGTCATTTTCTTAGTCTTTTTTTAGTCGAAAATGACCAGATGTGCTGCCAGAGACTTTGCAGAATCTTCAGTTGGACGACTTTTGAGTCTCCCAACAATGCATCACTTGATCCGCCCATACACTTAAAATCTGAATCTGAATATTGATTGATCAATTTCGTGCCAGCGCTACTAATTGAAGCACGTAGCTGTGCTACTTGTCCGAGTCCAGTCAGGAGTGGAGGGTTCACCAAATAATTAGACGTACGCTGAGAGCCACTTCCTTCTGCCAGGCCGAGGCTTTTCCCTTGATGGCCTTACGAAAACCAACTCGCATATAAAAATGGAATCTTTCTGATATGATGTTCCCGTCTTTTCAGACAAGTCTTACTGAACTTTAACTGTAGGTAGCAAGCCAGAGCTCTTGCTCAATTGGATTTACCTTCATAAACACCCTATTCTCAGGTAGGGGCTGACCCATTCTATATTTGTCAAAAATGCTACTCTTTGAAAGAGAGTACATGAGCTTCGTATGATCCCTCAACATGGCAAATGAAGAAAATCTTATTGGTCTCTCATTGGTTGGCTTTCACTTCTGTGTCCATTGGTTCATAATCATATTAGGAATTCAAGGGTTGCTTGCTCGTTCTTTCCGAAAAAGAAAGTTGGTTCGTGTTATGACGAGTGCCCTATACAATAATGGGGGGCATTCCAGCACTACAAGCAAGTTTTTTTATTGTCAAATTACCATCATCAACAATCTCTTCCCACTTCTCCTTCTATTCAAAAGGAGAGCAACCCTTAAACAATCTATCTTTTAAATAACCCCCAAACACATTGTATGGCAATTTAAAGGCTTCAAAACTAAGGTTTGCAAGCCCCAAATCCGGGGGTCATCTCGTGTGTTTAAAGGGTTATTTATTGCCATAGGTTTCATCACAGAATCCATAAATAAATAAAGTAAGGAAGTAACCGTTAATTTAATTTCCCTTTTCTCTTGAGGTGAAGTACGAGCCTACCCTAATTTTCATAGATAGGCATACTTCGACATCCTCTTGAGCCACTTCCGCCAGTACGCTCGGCCGTTCTTCCTGTGGACAGGACGACGATTGTGAAACTTGTTGCCGCTTCCCCCCTTGATTGATGAGATACATAGGTTAGGTGCAAGATTTGGCTTCGGACGATCAGTCCATAAGGTGGAAGCGGTTGGAATGCTAAATTAGACTATTCAAAGAAGCATCGAGAATCCATTCCAAATTCTCTAATGCTTGAGAACGTACTCCGATAGTGCTTCGTAAATGGAACCTCGGCCGCATAAGCCGCTCGTGAAAGGCTCCTTAGCCAGACAGAAGTTTGAAAGAGAACTAAGTTGGTTGCAAATACAGTTTTCCAAGGAAATAGGTAAATAGAGGTCATAAAGAGCAGAGCGCATCTGTTTAAATAGCTCTAATCTTGTATAAAAAGCTCATCTTCTGTTTAAAGTCTTTGAAATGATGAGTTGTGGAACGATTATTGATGGAACCGAGCTGTGGCAAAGAAAGACTTTAGATAAAGTCATCCCACCACACCAAGAAGGATATTGGAAAAGGTTCCATTTCTGACCACTTGCAATATGGGGATTATTTTGCTAATAAATCAATACGTGAAAGGAATTGATTAATAGAGGGATAAACGAATCAAATGAATAAGAATACTTTATTGATGTCACAGAAATGTCATCATCTGAGTCAACATGAGATAAGGAGCAAATGGATTAGTTGCCTAGATGAGAACTAGGGCCTTGACCGGTGGAGGTAGCTTCTCATGCCAATTGCACCTCAGTTCGAACTTCAACAGGGGCAACCCCGCCCTCTCCTTGATGTCCTTTCATTGAATAATAAGGAATAGAGAGACCCCGTGTTCGCAGCTTTGGGGGCGAGGTCATAAGTTCTCTACTTGCATTATCTATGGATAAGCGCTTCTTCTCACTGTTACGGCGTATGAAGAACTTATTATAAACCCTCTACTGGAATTTCTGAAGGCTTTTTCGATACGCAACTTCCTGTCTGGATGGAAGGTTTGAAGATTCTATGTCTATGCCAGGCTGGGAATGAAATGGATCGTTATGCTTTGGCATCAAAAACAAGGGCAGCTTCGTTGGCTGTCTGAGATCTTGGTGATGTTGATGGAGCTGCGCCCTACACTCGGATCTCCAAATTAGATTTCACATATAACTTGGACTAGGACAGGTGGGATTCCTCTTAACAAGCTTCTCGATAATGCCCTTTATGACCTTGCGGAAAGCCAAGTACGCAAACTTGTTCACATGCTGCAAAAAGTATTTCAAATATACTTTTAGAGTTCCTCCCGCTCCTCAAAGTCTTAGGTTAGTGAGTGAGAAGTCTACTGGGGTGGACCCGAAAACTCATTCTATGACCAAAAAAAAGGCTTCAACACTCACGATTGAAGCCACGATAGGGAAACTTCTCCCCCCACGATAAAAGGGGGTATCTCTTGCGTTTAGAGGCAAGTAAATTGCCATAGGTTTCATCACAGAATCCATGAATCAATCAAGTCTTCTTATTCATTAACGAAGGGGTAGATTTTTCCATTATTCTTGACAACACAACTGGGACCACCTGGCCGTTCTAAGTGGGAAATCATCCCCTATTCAGGGTCGCCCTTCCCATTATGTTATGTGAGATAAAGTTCTTCCACTGACAATCAATCAGGAAAGAAAGCTTATTCATTTTAGTCGAGTGGATACTTGAGGAGACTTTAGGTCAGGTTTCAAGGTTTTAAAGTAGCGAAGCACGGCCCAGTGTCCCATGTATGGTACCATGATATCAAGCAGTTAGCCTTCCTATACAAGGAGTCATCAGACTGGTAAGTGAAGAATACTTGGGGCACTGTCTCACACTGCAAGTCATAAAAATGGGCTTCTCATGCCCTTTACCCAAATACCCAAAGAGTACAAGCAGCGATCGAAGCTAGCGGGAACTGAGCTGTGGGACTATTCACAGGTAGGGACCGTCAAGCTGTGACTGTAGCCTCGTTTCGCATATGTGTTGTTGCTGTTTCGGCCGCTTCTCGAGACTCGGTAGCGTGCTGCTCCTTACCTACTTTCAGGGTCCCCTTCTGTGTAGCTACCGTTAGCCGATGTTCTTTCGATTGCAGTATCCGGTGCCCTAAACTTCGTTCTTGCTTTCCTACTGATTGAATCTTTCCACCGAGAGAGGTGGAATCTTATAGTTCTTCCTCTTTGACGGACGCTTGCTTTGGGCTTCTTGGTTTATGGAAAAAGCCAGCACCACCAGCAGCGGCGGCTCCAGCGACAATTCCTTCTCCTTCAAGGGCGGAGCTCGACCAAAGGGATAGCACAGAAAAGTCACCGGCATTAGCCAACTTTCTATCTGAACCACCCCTTAATTGACATAGGAGACCTCCAGAGAAGGTCTGGAACGGGCTGAACTTGGACAAGTTCTGGAATGGTTTATTTAAGCTGCACTTCAGAAGTAAATGGATGGAAATGGGCGGCGGGTTTCAGAATTCGTCCTAGAGGGACATGAGCAAAGCCTACGACCTGTCAAGAGAAATAACACATCACATTTAGAGACCTCACAACAGTTCCGAAGCAAGATTGTTGATCCTTGATCGGTGGAGGGACCCGACCCGCCCCTAGCTTAGCATCAAACCCCAGCCCCAGCTTCTTTAAGGTTTCCTCAATGAAAACCCATTCTATCCGATCATATGCTTGTCGCATATCCACCTTAACTGCCACATACCCATCCCTGGCCTTTTATTTATTCAAAACATGAACCAGCTCTTGTGCAAGGATTGCTTGATGGTGGAGCTTCCGTCCCGGAACAAAAGCACCCTGATTAGAGGAAACAATCTTTGGAAGCACCCTTTTCGGTTAGTCATAATCTTGGAAATGGCCTTATAAACAACATTACATAAACTAATGGGACGAAATTGTGATAAGCGAGAGGAACCTTCACCTTTGGGGATAAGGGCAATGAAGGTATGATTGAGACCTCTAGGCATGGTCCCAGAGGAAAAGAAGTCCTGTATAACATCTACCACATCAGCTCCAACAGTAGCCCAGAAGGATTTGAAAAAGGAAGCTTAAAATCCATCAGGTCCCCGTGCTTTTGAATTGGGCATTGAGAAGACTTTTTGATTTCGCTTTCTTCTGGCATGGAAATCCATCTCTCATTTTCCTCATCTGTGACCAGTCTAGGAATAACTCCCATCAGCTTGGCCCGTAATCTAGGATTCTCCGACTTGTACAGATTATGAAAATAGGCAACAGTTTCATTCTGAATGTTTTGCTGCCCATAAACTGTTGAGCCATCATCAAGCCTCAATTGTGATAAACGATTCCTGCTTCTGCGGTTAAGGGTTTGGAGATGGAAAAACTTGGTATTCCGATCCCCTTCCTTAAGCCACCGGCCTCAAAATAATTTATTTTTGGAGTAGGCATTCATTATAGTATTTGCGCACTTCAGCCTCTTCTTTGAGTTTCGCCAGATTGGGCCTGGATGCATTATCAATCTCCACCTGTAAAGCCTGTAATCTTGTAAGAGCTTTATCAATATTCAGGTCTAGATTCCCCCGTATGGTTCCATCTTCTTAATTCTTGAGCTGTCCTGTCCAGATTTAGGGAAAGTCTCCGGCTAGAAGGCATCGGGGAATGATTGTGCCAAGCTTTTCTGACCACGTCCACATGGGTACCTTAAAAAAAAATTAATGGAACCTGAAAGGGAGCCTTCGAGGACCAGGGTCTGGGGCAGTCGAGATAAGTAAAGGATTGTGATCTGATTTCGCTCTAGCGAGATGATTCACCGTAGCATCACTAAACTTGACTCTCCAGTCACCATTAGCAAGAGCCCTATCCAGGCGCTCTGCTATATAACCACCACCAAATTGGCTATTGGTCCAAGTAAAGTTTGAACCAGAGAAGCCGAGGTCCAAGAAGTTGCATTGGGCAATAGTCTCCTTGAACTCATTTGAAGCAAGCGAGGGAAAAGTACGTGAACCTCCGCACTTTTCAGATGAAGTAGTGATGGAATTCAAATCGCCGACCGCCATCCACGGACCACTCCATTCACCTGCAATATTTGGAAACTCCTCCCACAATAATATCCGTCGGAGATATTGGGGACTTGCATAAACCCCAGAGAGTAACCATTGATCTGGATTTGGTTCAGAAACAAGAACATGAATGGCTTGCTTAGATATGAAAAGGGGTTCAGAAATCGGTACCTTGTCAGTCCAGCAAAGCCAAATACCACCAGCTCTTCCTTCCGGATGAATACAAATGCAACGATCGTGCAAACGGAGCTTCCGAAGCTGCCTCATTGCGTTTGCTTCCGAAGTCCGAGTTTCAGCAATCACCATTATCTCCGGGTTGTGTTTCTTACGGAATTCCTTCATGGCAGCCATAAAAGAGGGTCCGCCCGCCCCTCTCGAATTCCAGAAGAACACCTTCATTTTTAACTAATATGAGAGTCCCCATTCTTGGCCATGCGGCCATCTTCGCCTTGGATTTTTCACCGGATTTGGAGGTCGAATTATGCTTCTTAAATTCCACCAACGGGCTTGGCTTTCTCAGCTTTGCTTCCGCGACGAGGCACAAATTGATTGCCGCCAGCGCTGCCTACATCTCCATTCACCAATGTGGGGTTATCCGCCCTTTTTCCCTCATTCGAAATCATCAAGTTAGTCACTGACTTTCCAGATATTGGGGCTTCAGAAACTCCATGCACGTAGTCTGGACCAGTGTGGGTCCCTTCCATCATAATATCTGTTGATGACTCCTCAGGCCTCTCATCGACCACATGCATTGTTAAGGACGACTCATGGGCCCCATCAGTCTGAGGATTGAGGTACAATCAGCATATCCGCATCAGCAACACCCGTGGAGCTGGTGGGGTCAGAGACTTCTTTTCCATCTATAACGGTAACGTGGTTATTTTCAACATGGGGATTCTCTACCTCCATCTCCGAAAATTCAGGAACTCTATCTTTTGATTGAGAAATCACTTCAGCAGTTGCCTTTTCTTCAGTAGCCTTATTCTGCACGTCAACCGAACCCTCTTTTATTGCACCCAATATACTTATCGAAAGCGGAAGGTTTGAAACTTCATGAGTTTTGAAGTGTCGCCAATAGAAACCCCAGAGACATTACCTTCGAATAAGGGATTTATCCCGTTAGGAAACACTCCGTTGATTGCTCCGATGATCGTGACCTTCGAACCCCGGTGGAACATCCACGTTAGCTTCCGTTACAGAAGATCGCGTGTTTGTTGGCCTTGCCCTTTCCCGTGTTTCTGTTTTCCGTCCGCCTGCCCCTTTTAAACCAATTCCTCTTTTTTACTCGTTGCATAGAAAAGGTTTTTTGTCCGGCTGTTGGCTGGCTACTCACCGAAGAACGAGCGTTATAGCGATCGCTTTTTTCTATCGGTATCTACTCCGTGGTCGGGGTTTTCACCAGGCAGCACCTACCTAGTTATATTAACTCATTAGGATGGTTTGTGAAGATGAACTGCTCCTCCCCAGGAGAAAGAAGAAGGGTAGGGTGAGTCATTCCTATCTATTCCTTGGTTGGTAATCCCTCCCTCCGTCTTAATTCCACCTTTTTTTCACTTCCCAATGGGGTAGACGGCCCTTTTTTTTTCTATTTTTTTTTTTTAAGGAATAGGTAAAAGCTGTTAAGATCCATTTCGTTCATCGATTCACCTCCTTTTTTCCGGGAGCTATTGGCCAATCTCCCGAAAAGGCCTTCCTATCCGGTGGATGGCTGATAAAAAATTCTATTGCGACTGACCGGCCGGTGGTCGTCACTCCTCTAATCAGTCCGTATAGTCTAATGCTGTTCCTTAATAATCTTTCCTCTCCTTGTTCAAAGGATTCGATCCGGCTTAAGAGATGAAAACCGAAAGGGCCGACCGAATATTCAGTTGTTCTTATCCTCCGGAATCTTGACATCAGAGATGTGGTGATGCAACTCTATATTGGGCCAGAATGGCTACCGCCTTATACCTATTATCTCCTAGCCTATGGCTGGCACCCAAAGTCCTCTCAATAAAAAAAAAAAATAAATAAAAAATGCTTATGGCTGCCATAAAGAACCCGTCCTATCTACCGCGTCAAACATAAGGGGAAGCCCCACTTACTATAGGATTTTCGGCTAAGGGGATGCAATCATCCGGAGATGGAGTTGAACAGCCGCCTTTAGATAGTCCCCTCAAGAGGGTTTATTCGTGGGCTAAAGCGAAAGGGCTTGATTACTATAGAATACTAAAAATCCAAGACTATGAATTGGATGGACTATCATCTTTATCTGTTGAGCCGAAGGGCAGGCTAAAGGCATAGATCCAAGCAGTCAGTTAAGTGTGTTCGTTACTCACCCAAGTCATTTTAGTAAACTGCCCTCTCTCTGGATTATGATTTCATTAGAGATTCGGGTGTCGATCAAGCCCCGGCTCTACTCTATTGATAATGAATCAATTATCAGCCTCTCCGGATCCTTCTCCCCCTGAGCCCCTCTTTCGGACCCCAACTTCTGACTCCCACCCTAAACTCATCATCTTTCCCTTAAGCAATTTCTCTATCTATTCGTCGATGACGGGTTCGATCTCAGGTCCCTGCTTCTTCACGGCGCGGAATCCGATGCCTTATCATATCGACGTTGTATGCCGGAAATGGATCCACATGCTAGGCAAAGCTCTTTATTATCAAAAAAGCTGTAGGAAGAGTTTTCTCTCTCCCGAAGTACACGAACCTCTTTGAGAAAGATCTTGGCTTTCGTTCGGTACCCATGTTTATATAAATGGTCGCTTGTAAATAAACTTCTCCATGAGCAGGTAAAAGCCTGATCGCCCTCGCTCCAGATCATTATGATCCTCTGCTGGTAAGACAATTGGTTCTGAGCGACTCTGATCCATCCCTGTCCCATAGAGACCTCTTGCAAAACTGCTGATCCCTAATCCGGATCGCTCCGCTGAACATCTATACAAAAAAAATTTGACATTCCTTTTCTTTCATCGATTTCTCGATCAGAAATGAATAGACCAAAAGGCTGTCATCATTTTCATTTTTCTTTCGCCTGTCTTTATATAAGAATATATATTCTTATACTTCACTCTTCACAGGTGTGGATCTGGTTTGAAGCAAAGAAGTAGCCATAGAATGATCAGTTTATTCTATTCTCCCGGAATAGCATGGATTTTATATACGAATGAAGTCGATTCTCGGGAGAACAAGTCAATGACACCGGGGACATAATGTCGGGAGGGAAGGAGGGGCAGAGTCAGACTATATTCTAGTGGTTGGTCCAGCCTTGCCTGTAGACAAAATTCTTTCTTTCCAACCCTCTCCAAGCAATTGGACAAAACAGACACGCATACCCTCATTGGATTTTTTGGGGAAAAGCAACCTTGTAACATGATGCTTCTCAATTTGAAAGAAGACTTATACGAATGGTTGAAAACTCCCAATTTAATTCTCGACGAGAAAGTTACGGAAAGATAGAGGTAGTAGTTCCCAACTATTTTTCTTCCATTTATCCCCTTAAATAAATGTGAAATCTCGGAGCGGGACATTGAGAAATCAACGGGTCCAATCGTTGTTATCATATGAGTTCTCAGTCCGCCGAGTCTGGCAGCATGAAAGGGGAGGCTCTAGTTTAAAATCTTTCTATTGCTTCTGACCATGTCATGAATGGGTCATTTCCCTATTCTCGCCCACTCTCTCTGAAGTGGCTGAAGTGATTTATTTACTGGATTCGCTTGCAGTGTGGGCATGGTGGAATAGTAGCCCGCAGAAGTGAGTCAGCAGTCCTTCCCGCCTCTGCTTCGAAGAGAAGCCTTGGGTAAGATTTCGGTTCATTATGTTCTTGATTGAAATGCTAGTCTCTTTTTGGACCCCACGTTTTGAGTGGGTGCAGAGACTGAGGAATTTAGGGTGAGTCGGGCCCTGAACATCGATCGATGTATTGTGCAGCTGGGAGGCTACCGTAAACGTACCCACCACCGACAACAACCAGGGTGATGTAGGTATACTCTCAATCCCCATTTTTGAGGCTCTCCGGCACCGACTCTTTCTCTTGCGAGGGCGGAGGATGAGTGCTGGCACTTTACTGCCCAACATTCCAGTATCTGTCATTCCCCTTACTAGATCAAATAGGGCATATGTGAGGTTTGAAGATGCCTGGACCTTTCCACCATATTCTCAGAGCCCTAGTCAATGCCTCTGCCCAGAAGCCTAAACGTCCTCGCTTTTGTTCAATTATAAATAAATAACCACTTTGATGGAGATTTGTAGCATCATTCAAGTAAATACAGATTAAGATCGTAGAAACATGAGCTTGTGATATAGCTACACCTAATTCCGGACCGGTTAATGCAAGAACTATAAATAAAGGACCAGGATCTCCTATGAAATATAAAAGATCATTCATACATAGCATAGTCCAAGCGGACCCACTTAAAATCTTTACTGAACTATGACCGGCCATCATATTAGCAAATAAACGTATTCCTGAGCTTAATGCGCGAAAACAATGAGGGATTAGCTCAAGGAGTACTAAAAAAGGTGCTAACGGCAGTGGGACTCCTGCGGGTAATGAGAAGCTTAAAAAATGAAGCCCATTTCTTTGAAATCCCA
>Ga0068629_1000023_pt1 | contig 24430 bp, 20 predicted proteins | sample InSIn3gowninarea_FD_77432 | JGI IMG/M metagenome (GOLD analysis project Ga0068629, IMG submission 77432) | Clean room microbial communities from NASA Spacecraft Assembly Facility at Jet Propulsion Laboratory, Pasadena, California, USA -... ...
AGTACTTCTTTTGTTTGAAAACATTACTTTCCTCAAGATCCAAACTGACAAGCCTGTGTCGACTACTTCTTTACCACCGTCACCATTCTTCACTCGTCCAACGCGTGTAAGTTAAACGTAGCAAGCGTTTGAACCAAGTCTTCCACCTGGATTTCGTCATCGCAGATTAAGTCGATCCAGCCAGAAGGCTTTGTCATCATTCCCATCCCGCTCTATTCTACCTCGCAGCCTACAATTCACGCAACCTCGTCATACTACATACCCTAAGCAAAGATGTCGACACACATACAACAATTCAAGAACTTCATTCGACATGGAAAACAAGCACGAGTTGCTGATCCTCCACGAGACCAGCCTACGACCAACGTATCAAATGTGCACGCCCAACAGACAAGACAACCAGTACATGGCATAAGTGAGCCAGTCATCGGGCAGCAAAAGCAAGCAGCATATCAAGCACCTGGAGGCCACATAGGAGAATACTCAATCGCAGGTGGTGCTGACGCTCGCAATGTGGCAGCACAAGCAGCTGGTAATGCTGCCAACGTTGCAGGAAAGAACCAAAAACTCCAAGTCGATCAAACCGCCCTAGCTTCCTTAGTCGCTGAAGAACGAGAAAAAGCTTCGAAAATGCCCAAATATCCTGGCCTAGAGCGATTTATCCTAATAGAGAAGATGGGCGACGGTGCTTTCAGCAACGTCTACAAAGCAAGAGATACCCAGACAGGAGCAGAGGTCGCAATAAAGGTGGTGCGGAAGTTTGAGATGAACTCGAACCAGGTATGTAGGCCCGTTGTTACGCTGTATTCAACATCCTCGATATCGTCATTGTCTCTCTATTTGGACCACAACCAACATTATTGATATTGCAGGGCGACGCTCATTTACATGCCGATTTCAAGAAACAACCAAAAGGAGTGGAGGTTAGCATTTTCTCTTTTCAGTCCCTTCTTTGTCTCCGACGATATCGAGGATGTTTCATCGAGTTCGTTCCTATGCTGACAAGTCTCTGTGCAGAGGGCGAACATTTTGAAAGAGGTTCAGATAATGCGACAGCTCGATCATCCCAACATTGTCAGACTCATCGACTTCTCCGAGTCTCGGCAGTATTATTACATCGTCCTCGAACTATGTCCAGGTGGCGAACTGTTCCATCAAATTGTTCGGCTGACATATTTCAGCGAGGAGCTGAGTCGACACGTAATAGTTCAGGTTGCCAAAGCATTGGTGTATCTTCACGAAGAGAAAGGTGTTGTTCATCGGTATGTCCTTCCCTCTCTTCTATGCAGCAAAGTTTAACTTTTGTCAGTGACATTAAACCAGAAAACTTATTGTTCTATCCTGTGCCCTTCATTCCAACCAGGAACCCCAAGCCACGAGGTCCTGAAGATGAAGACAAAGCTGATGAGGGTGAGTTCGTTACGGGATTGGGTAGCGGTGGTATCGGTCAGATCAAGATCGCCGATTTTGGGCTTTCCAAGGTTGTTTGGGACTCGCAAACCATGACCCCGTGTGGAACAGTCGGTTACACAGCACCTGAAATTGTCAAGGATGAACGCTACAGCAAGTCAGTCGATATGTGGGCTCTTGGTTGTGTTCTATACACCCTGCTCTGTGGCTTTCCCCCATTCTACGACGAATCCATCCAGGTCTTGACGGAGAAAGTTGCTCGAGGCCAATACACATTCCTGTCTCCTTGGTGGGATGAGATCTCGAAATCAGCACAAGATCTTGTTTCTCACCTATTGACAGTAGACCCCGACAAGCGATACACCATAGAGCAATTTCTTGCCCATCCATGGATCCGTGGGTCGGACGAAGAGACATACGCTGCTGCAGACGCGCCACCACTAGCAACACCTCTTGCAATTAGACAAAAGGAATTTGGTACCGCTGCCGGAATTGATAATTATGCTTTGTTAACACCACAGACACCAGGTCGACGTCAAGACTTCCGGTCGCCTGGCGCCATCAATCTTCGAGAAGTCTTTGACGTTGGTTACGCTGTACATAGACAGGAAGAGGAAGCCAAGCGACGAAAGAACTTCAAGCAAGGATATCGGGGTGCTGGTATCCCCGGTAGTTTAAACCCATTGAATGAAGACGACGATGATGATTATGATGAAGATGGAGACTACGAAGAAGACGTTCCTGCCAAGGTGCCGCGGGGCCAAGCTCCAACAACAGATGTGGCTAATATGGAAGCGAAATTGCGAAGCACAAACCTCGGCACGCAGCCATCTGCAGCGGCGCAGGCCCGTGCTGCAGCTGCACCGCATAGTCGACAACAACAGGAACAACGAGGGTACGGTCAACACAGCGCTGCTGTTGCTGCGGCGGCGAAGCAAAGCGTTGGGAAGCGCAACAAGCAACCCTTCGAGTTGAGTCTAGATAATTCGACACTGTTGGGCAGACGAAACAAGGGTGGCGCTGCTCCAAGCAAGTTGAGAGAACAGTTGGAGGTAAGGTAGGCTATTTCATGGTGCTGATCTTACCGAGTGCTTCATGTTCGTTGGTCAACAAGGGTTTGTCCTATGTCTGCTGGTATTCCAGCCTATTTGCCATGATAGATGAGTGGAAGATTGAGTGCCTAGCCACAAAGGCTGGGGCTTCAAGAGAGTTACAAGATTCTGCCCGGGTATTGAGGCCTAGAGGCGCTTGGCGCGTGCTTTATTGAGCATACTGTATCTCTTGAGCTTGGGAATAGGTAGTAGGACGCGTTTGCATATGAATAAAGACCATACCCGTATCATGAGAACTGATCATAGAATGTGCGTGGCCGAACACCTTTAAATCTGAAGCCGTTGTCTACCATCTATCTAAGTTCTTTTGCATGTAGATGGTACCATTCTCCTCAGTGCCAGTGCAATATCAGTTCCACGTTTTACCAGGTGGTGTCTATCAGCTAAGCTCCAGAATTTTTGTCTTCGACGAACGGTTGTGATACTACACTAAGGCTCCTGCGGCGATGAACCTACACGCGGGAAGTAACAATATGCTCGTACAGCTATGAACAGCTAGCCTTCCTTCGACAACGTGAAAACGGTGCCTTCGATCACCGGAATTAGGTATGATCCAAATCGTTACAAAGAACTCGGCGGTAAGCCGCATGGACGAGCATACATACAAATGCGCGAACCGGTGGACTCGTGTCACGGTCCAGGTTGAACCACCATGACACTGACTGTTGGTTTGATGTGAAATTTATTTTTAAGTTGAGGAGCTGGAATCGAAGATGTTCTGATAAACTCTTGGCTGTTACACGATTTTACCTTAGGTAAGGTGTTCCGTGATACACCTCATCTGACTGTGAGCTGTCCCAACCCAGATTTGGTTCCGGATCCCTGTGTCACTCTCTTTTCTGCTGACTGTCGATACGTAAGCTGCCAAGGGATCACACTGATACCTTGCGAGTAAGCACATTAGTGCTGTGCTTAGCAACCAACGTTCGCGTGGCTATGGCTTCAGAACTTGAAACCTCATTTGTGGACTTTATGCATGTGCTGGCACTACCTGGTCAGCACCAACATGAATGCTCGACATGGACCCCTAAAACCGAGCGATAGAGCTTCGGCTGAGTAACAGATCATGGCTGACAGTATGCATATCTAAGCGAAGATCTCACCGGCTGGTTCTGTCAGCGATTCGCCGCTCAAGAGATTGAATTTGATCCCGCAGTGGCATGCCATTCGACTATGTGCTCTGGATGCGCTTCCATCTATACGAGGTCTCGCTCTTGCAAGTATAGGTAGGTAAGGAAACTCTACTCCATCTAGAGTCAGAACGCTCTTTCCAATCTTGTTCGAATCAACTTCTACCTACAAGCCTTGGAACGGTAGGCTTTTCATAACGCATATTTACCCACTTTACACACTGTGTTACAAAACTTTCTTATACCTATATCGATACCACGACACATACAATTCGTGCTCTACCATACTTGATCAGACGACGGTCATTCAATACTACTGCTGGGTTGCACTTCAGAAGTGGAATATTGAACCCTATTTCGCAGTGGACGCAGCCCTCAATGGACATGACACGACCCTCCGCAGCGGAACGGCGTGAAAGCAACCCTACGATGGTTCAGGGTTGCCCAAAGAAAAGGATAGTTGTGTGTTGCGATGGGACTTGGTAACGATTGCCAACCTTTGAACTTTAAGCAAATTCTAAGATCTACAGGCAGGACAGCGACAGTGCGACTTCAACACCATCGAATGTGCGGGTAAGACAATATTATACCACGACTCCGCTAATAGCTATTAGGTCACAAGGATATACCGATCAATACCACCAGTAGGAGTTGATTACAGTGCTGGGCAAGCCAAGCCAATCTCTCAAGTGGTAAGTGCTTTCCCTTTGGCGCGAAACCAGTTCTCCATTTGTTGACCATGGCTATCAGGTCTTCTATCAGAACGGTATAGGTACAGGATCCGCTGGCCTGTATCAAAAATACGTTGGATCCAAGATATCCGGAGCGACTGGAGAAGGTTTGATCTTCAACATCCGTGAAGCATACGCGTTCATCTGCTCCAATTACCATGATGGGGACGAGATTATCTTGATCGGGTTCAGCCGAGGAGCTTTTACAGCACGCAGTATAAGCAGTCTGATCAAGCAGGTGGGACTTTTGACGACAAAGGGTCTATCCTACTTGGTAGAGATTGTGGACGACTGGGAGTATCAGTTGGATACGACGAGAGTTTCACCGTATCCAGATCAGCCCTGGCAGCCTCGACCTAATTTCCAGCAGCAGATATATCATGATGAATTACAGAAGCTCAAGCTTACGCGGCAGAATATTCCAATCAAATGTGTTGCGGTTTGGGACACTGTGGGTTCTTTGGGAGTGCCTACGACAGCATTACAACACACAGTTTCCAACTTTGTCAACAAGCTGGCATCCAAAAGCATCCTGAAGACGTTCAAGTCGGCGCCGAAGGAGTTTGCATTCGTGGATACCTCGGTGCTGGACAACATCGAATATGCATTCCATTCATTAGGACTCGATGAGAGACGTGCGTCTTTTACTCCGACACTGTGGTACAAGAAAGAAGGTCAAGCGTGGCCGAAGGTTCTCAGGCAAACTTGGTTCCCTGGTGTGCATTCAGATGTTGGTGGATCCTACGACAATAATGATCTTGCGAATCTCACTCTCAGCTGGATGGTTGGCCAGCTCGAAACATACAAGATCCTTACATTCAATCAGGATTACATTCTCAGGCTAATACATGAAACGATACAAAGCCATGAGCTTGATATGCACGAAATCCGTACCGGCAGGACCTCTGGGCTTGACAGGGCGAAGACATTCGGACCGCTCCGTGAGTGGGGACTAGGCAAGATCCATGACAGCTACACGGCTTTCTTTCATCTCGGAGGTGCAGAGAACAGGACGCCCATGGAATATCAGGAGGTCAACAGAAACGAAGGCGCAACCGGCCGCTTGTTGCAAGGTACGAATGAGGCGATGCATGCGTCTGTTCGAGTCAGGATGGCGCGGGGCGGTCTTGGCTATAATGACAAAGGTAGATATGAGTCTGTCGCGCTCAAGGACTGGTCATATTCTCACAGCGAGGTCGCTCAACCTGATACGCCGCATCAGCTGACACAGCCCGGTGAAGTTGGCAAACTCAAAGGAGTGCACTGGATGAAGCTCACAGGAAAGGATGGCAAGCAGAATATGGTCGCGCATATGCCGGAAGACGACATGACAGCATTCGAAAGACTCGTACTGCGACACTGGACCGCAGCTGAGGACGGTTGGGAGTCAACAGCCAATGCACGAGAGCGTATGGTCGATTCTGCGCGTGTCGAAGATCGTGAAAGCCCGATATCTGAAAGCTATAGTTGGAGACGCGATCGTGGTATTGATGGGATTGATCATGAGTCTCTTACGCCTGTCGCAGAACATCCAGAAAGCGAGGCTCTGCACAGGCCGAAAGCGTTGCATGTTGCTACTGATGTGCAGATGGCACCGGTCGGACATACGCCAAGGGAACAGGTCAGCGTTTTGTGAGTATGAGGGATGGCACTGTACTTTGTGTTCAGCCGATTGTCACTCCGGACCAAGTACCTGTTTGGTATTATCGACAGTTACCTAGGTATCATTCGATACACCCTAGACGCTTACAGCTCTGATAATTCCTACTCACACTTCGACTTTGCGACAGTAATTCTCGTAGGATCGTTTCCATATGTAAGGTATTCAAGACCTTCGATGGTAGCGTCTTAAGTTTCCGTACGTTGCTAGTAAGGTAGTTAAGACGTTTGGTTGATTACCTAAAAATGTGATTAATGTGGGTTGGAGTTCAACCCTTAGATTTGATGTTACAGCAATGATAGTAGGTAGTTTGGTTAGATCGATATTGATATTGATATTAATATTGATGTTAATATTGTTATCCATATTCATAACTATACACATCTGGGATTAATTCTCAAACACGGCCGTTATAAAAATCGCGCTTTTCATCATTTCCGTCCTATCTTATTGTGCTATGACCGTGGTTTGGTTTGATGCGACTCGTGGTGCGTGTTTGGCACTACCTATTTCTGTTCCTTGCTCCCCGTTTCTTTGCTGCCTGCCGTGCATTTAGCGTCGCCGGTGAGTCGTACGCGTAGTGAATCGATGGTGTCTGCCTTGGCATCTCATTCATGCTCAGTTGAGAACCCTTCACATAGCTGTCGGCGTTTTGCGTAGGCTGCTGTGCTTGCGGCACGGCTCCATTCGGGTACTGTTCGTCATCTGGCTTGGCCGTGGCGCGTTGTTTTGAGCTTGTTTGTCGCGCGCGGAGTTGGTGGCTGGTCTGATTGAGATGGTAGTCGTGTTTGAGTGGACATAGTCACTTGTGACTGCTGTAGATTATGGATGTGGTTGTTGTTGTTGTTGTTGGTACTGGTGCTAGTTCTTTCATACTGGCTGAGCGGGAAGTTCGGTGGCTGCACTCTGTCTTGGTGGCGGGAGGATGGCAGGCATATTGCCTGGAAGCTCAAAGACAAAGTCTTTGTTTTTCGAATTCAGTGTGGTATCTATTGTTGGCATATTTGTGCTGTCCAACTCGCGTGGGATTGTGGTTGTTGTTGTTGGTGAAGGCGGAAGCTCTGCTACTGTAGGGTGAGATGTTGTTGAGTGAAGTTCGCTGGGTAAGATGGTTCTTCCGGGGTGGCCACTCATGGGACTGACTGGGGATTGTGGGTCTCCCATTACGGAGCTGTAGCTAGGTGGGTTGGCATTGTTGCGGTGGTTCCGGAGGTATAGAGCTCTTTGTTGGTCCATGTACTCCCTGAAATGAGGGTCGTTTTCAAGAGCCGTTTCTGCACCAGCAGTGGATGTGGAATAGGTGCTGCTACTGCTGCTAAGAGAGCTGTTGGACTTGCTGCGAGAAAGTTCTGCTTGGCATGTTGTGTTGAGTTCTCGTGAAGGGTCTTGAAGATCGGGTAATTGGCCCCGTTCGAGAAGGAGCTTTTGTTGTTTTTCTGCCTGGTGTTTCTTGTAGGCTTTATTGGCTTTTTTGACGCCTTTGACACCTAACTTGACAGCTAGAATCATGTTGAGGTCAGGTGAGGTGTGTATGTAAGTGAGGATGAATTTGGTAGTGAGCTTGTTAGTGGTTTGTTGATTGTGAGATGTGTTGGCTTGGTGAGTGATGATATGAATACAAATCGGGGGGATAGAGTGGCAGGTCTGGTGGTTTATATCAATTTTGAAGCAGCTGATCGATAATGGGCGATGAGGAAAGACGAATACAACAAGCACGTCTACGATGTTAATCTTACCTGATCAGGTACTCGATTCGAGGTTTCGCGAGCAGTGCACGAGGTTAGTGCGACAGGCTTTTCGGACGCAGTCAAGTGAGATGGATGTCTATTGGGCATGGTAGGCATTATCTGTGACAAAATGGGGACAGGACGAGGGCAGCAGCGCACGTAAGCTCAGCCTCTCGAAAACCACGACTTGGAGTGAAGGAAGCTTGGTGAAGCTTAGCTCTTACTGGCACGTTTTGATCGTGTCGTCGAGTTGAGATCGGAGATAAAACGGTGGATCGGAGATCGCCCATGGGGGTTGATGTCATGGTGACGGCGGTGCAGTGCGGACATTTCACGAAATCGACTATTCCTGATCAGGTGGGGCATCGCGAGTCACGGTACTTGTACTGTCTGCCTCTTCTCTTCTCTACGAATACAGACAATAATGCATTACGAAAGCAGGCATGATTGAACAGAAATCAGAAGGGCACTGCAGCTATGCGTTCTCTGATAGATCTGTGTCACTGGGTCGTTTTACGATTTCTTATTGTACAGTATCTGGTCTATTCACTTCATACATGAACCGCGGCAATACACAATATCTCTCTATACTTGTATCTTGGTACTTGATGGGAATTCCTCCAAAATGTTCAGTCCTTGTCAAACCTTACACACCACGTGATTAACTACAGTAGCAAGCTGGCATTGTTTGTTCTTCTCGGGAACGTGGTTACTGCTTCTCCAAATCAGGACTCCGAGGTATTGTACAGTAGTAGTCAATGGGTGGAAACTCAAGATGGCACAATGCCTGTTTGTATTAACAACAGTGGTGGAATCAAAACTGGAATTCTTCTTTCAAAATTGATATCACAGTCATCGTGGAGGCCTTCGCTCTACGATTATCACAATCACAATGATCAAAAATGCGTTGAACTGAAGTCATCTACAGTCGAAGTTTTGCTAATATGGACAATCGTTGTGCCGTCTTGAGTTTCCACCCGTCGGTAGTCCATCCCCACATACGGACAAACAAGTGTTCCGTGTCCCGCACGAATGTACCCGAGTACCACCCACCATGATAATTAGGCATGCCACTCCCCAGGGAAATCTCGGGCCTGAAACAGACAGTACAGACTACCATACATAACCACCTTCGCTGCCCCTGCTAAACCTTAACAACCAAACTCCCTTGACCCATCACATTATACGTTCGTAGCATCACATCGCAACAATGGTCTTGAGTTATGATCCAGAATGGGCCAAGCTAGCAGCCCCTCTTCTAGAGATGAGGAGCCAAATGCCGGAACCAGCTGTCGGCGATGCATTGACGAGAAGAGACAATGTCAAGAATGGATTTGGTGCATTGCTAGCTGCACAGGCAGCCCCGGAAGATGTGGAAACGGAGGTATTCACCATCAAATCTTTCGACGGCGCAGAGATCCAGCTCTATAGATTCCATAAAACGGGAGCTACACCTGGTCCTGCAGTTCTGCACACCCATGGTGGTGGTATGATCGCCGGCACGGTGGAGATGTTCGCACCAGCATTAAAAAAATTCGTCTCGGTCACTGGTGTGCAATTCTTCTCGGTCGATTATAGATTGGCCCCCGAACATCAAGATCCGGTCCTGATCGAAGATTGTTATGCCGGTCTCAAGTGGCTTCACGATCATGCAGCTGATTTCGGCGTTGACCGGGCTCGTATTGGTATCATGGGAGAGAGTGCAGGAGGCGGGCTTGCTGCTGGTCTGACCTTGCTGGCACGAGATCGAAAACTGCAGCCAGCAGTGGCCAAGCAAATATTGATTTACCCGATGCTGGACTCGAGGAACGTTTCTCATGACAACAAAGAGCTCGAACCCTTCCTCGTATGGGACGTGAATAGTAACATCACTGGTTGGTCGGCTTACCTCGGTGACAAGATGGGCTCCGATCAAGTTTCACCTTATGCTTCACCAGCGCACGCTAAAGATCTGTCAGGTCTACCGCCGACTTACATCGACACTGGAGACCTCGATCTTTTCCGAGATGAGGATATTGAATATGCAGCTCGGCTCGCCAAAGCCAATATCACCACTGAATTCCACCTTTACCCTGGTGTGCCACATGCTTTTGAAATGCTGGGAGCGGGAGCCTCGGTGGTTGAAACAACGATGGCCAACAGAGTCAAGGCTATAAAAAGCCTTTGAAGTAGACAGGAGTGACTGGAATATGCTGAACAGGCAAGTGAAACTGATGTTAGGCTCTTGCATCAATTACATGATCAGTACACCGTAGTATGGTACTTCATACGATCTCATAACGCAAATAAGTTGCAATTCCGCCAAGGTTTTTCTATTGCGCTTCGTGCTCGCCTCCAATTTCACATAAAGTTCAAAACAGCTTGGACCATCGAGTTCACATTTGGAGATTTTGGTATTGTCTCATCATGTATTATCGAGTAACGAACAGCAAAAGCGCTTTGCAAACAATTTGGCAGTTGTCGATTGACGATCAAGGCCAAATCACGTGGGGTCTTCGGTTCGTCAGGAACATTGAAGTTGAAGTCACCGTTGCTTCATTCGTCATCGTTTTCCCAACCTCAACTAGCTTCCGCCAGATCCACCTGAGGCTGTATCACCTTCCAGCTTTTCTCTTGCGATAAGCATTTGATATCAGGTTTCTATCGATGCCTTCCTGACTACCACTCAATTCCATCTGTCACACCCCTTGTTCACCTCAAATTTTCAAGCCGTAGTGATGGATTGCTTACCACCAATTCTCTGCTTTCAATTTGGCACCGATCAAAACCCGTGTCATATTAAAGTTGTTGGCCCGACTCTGGGTTTCATTACCACTGTCGTTGCTGCTGTATGTCGTCAACTTCTGCTCTCATCCGACAATAAAAGCTAAAATCGATATTCAGGTTGTCTGCTGGCCTGCCGCTATATTCTGCGGCTGTTGCGCATCAGAAACTGGCAACCAGTATGTGCCTGCCATTGTTCAACGAGCAACTACTTTGAACCCGGAATGATGCTGATTATTCTGTCTAGGATGCTGGGAGCTCCTGTGCACGCTGGCAACTCTGTTTCAAACGCCATACCAATTTGATCAATTTGCAATACGAACGACGAAAAATGGAATCTGCGTCGCCTATAACGGCGTCGGCGTTGTGATGTAACATCATCCACAGCATGGAGTTTCCACTGTCTTATCTATGCCGCGGGGCTTGGATCTTCAGCTTTTGTATCTAATCTGAGACCTTTGGCTTGTTGTCTGGAATCTGGTGTCAGAGAAAGTCGATTGAAGCCACAATTTTGAGCTCAATGGCAAATCGACATATGGGAGTCGACACCTACGCACAATGCGACGTGGCCAGGAGATATCCGATTCTCAATCAATCAATCATGCTTGCTCAATTATATCACAACGTCAATATTCTGGAATTGAATGCCGAGCAGATCTAGTCCTCACGGCAGCGCTATGGTGTTGACCTAGGACGTCGGATGTATCGAAATTGACGACGCTTAGAGAAGTGCTTTCAAGGATATGCTGGCTTCGCCGTTGAATTCGATCTGACTTCGTGAAACTGAACCTAGGCAAATGGGCCGCCATGCACTTCTTCGACTTTTACCCATTAATGTATGCCGTACCCTACTTTACCGGTCCAACTAGATTGCGACTGATGCCCGTGTAAAGAGAATCCTCGCGTTCGCTCATGACGTGAAAACGATCTGGACCAAATACAGGCACTCAAGCAGATGAAGAGGAATATTATGTACCCAGGTAAGTTTGTAGTTCTCAAGCAGCAGCGCCAGCCTCGTTCTATAGTCTAGCCCTGGTGGTCCGGCAAATTTCGGCTTATTCGTTGATGGCCGCTTTGTCGATTGCCAGCCAGGCAGCCAGGCAACTACGTTAGTGTTTCCCCAGTGTTCTATCGGTCGATTTCGACCTACGTAAAGTCCTCACTTCACATCTTACACAACAGAAGTACCTGAAAGCTTAACTTAATTACTGTCTGCTATCTTGCACAAGCTATTGAACGTCAATGCGCGTACTATTGTAGAGGGGTTCAACACGCCTACAGTAAATCGCCGGTAAGAGACCGGCCATCTTTCTCGGACCGAGCTACCGTTAGCTAGTGCCACTGAGCAGATCCACAAATGACCGAGGTAGCGGCTCGATGTGCCTCGACACATATCATAGCGAAAGTATGCCGCCTCTAACAAAGAGCACACAGCAGTCATCGTAGCTCCTATTAACATCATTACCACCACCCTCGACGAGTGCTGAACGGCACGAAGCAGTTCCCTCCACCCTGGACAATTAGAGCTCGTCGTCGCTAGGCATCACATAACAAGCACATCTCATCTAGCCCAGCATGCCGTTCACCTCACCTCTCCCACCACTAGACATCCCGAAATGCAACATCCTATCATACGTCTTCGCGGACGACCGACCAAGCCGCACATCACCGGTATGGATCGACGCCGCCAATCCCTCCAACTCTTTATCTCTATCTCAGATGTACATGCTAGTCAAGCGTCTCGCCGTCGGCTTCGACAAGCTCCAAATTCCCACCAACGGCGCAATAATGGTCTTCTCGCCCAACCACATCTTCGTGCCAGCTGTCTACCTCGCTTCAGCAGGTAGCAAACGCGCCTTCACGGGTGCAAACCCCATATACACGGCCAACGAAGTCTCGTACCAAATGAAGATCCTTGACGTAGCGCTGGTGCTCATCCACCCCAGTCTTCTTGAAGTCGGGCTTGCCGCCGCGAAACAAGCTGGCGTGCCGAATGACCGGGTATTCACGTTCTCGGGCGAGCAGCAGACGTCAAGCGGTGATGGCGTTAGGGACTGGCGCACGATCCTAGCATCGGAATCCGAGGCCAAGAACTGGCACTGGGATCCGCTCGACGGAGTCAAAGCACAAACGCAAGTCGCGTGCATTAATTTCTCGAGCGGAACGACCGGCCTACCGAAAGGTGTATGTATCACGCACGCCAATCTCATCGCCAATGCCTCACAGGCTATCTCGATTAAATTCGTGGGGAACAAGCAAGGTCGCAGTGAGGCGAATCCTGGAAGTGAGACGTGGCTTGCTTTTCTTCCGCTGTACCACGCCTACTCCCAGCTCTGGACGATTAACATTGCTAGTCGGCTGGGTTACAAGGTATATGTCATGGCCAAGTTTGTGTTTGAGGACTTTTTGCGAGCGATACAGGAATACAAGGTTAATGATATTCAGGCCGTGCCGCCTGTGCTGGTGATGTTGAGTAAACGTCCTGAGGTCAAGAAGTATGATATCAGCAGTTTGAAGCACATGATTGTGGGGGCGGCGCCAACTAGTCCGGAACTACAAGCTGAGGTTTCACGACGGTTCAATATACGGATTGGACAAGGTTGGGGCATGACTGAGACGACTTGTGCAGGTATTATGCTGCCATTTTCCGAGGAAGACGATGGATCAGGCACGATAGGAGTGTTAATGGCGAATACTGAGGCAAAATTAGTGGATGATGAAGGGAAGGAAGTTACGGCTGAAGGCGAACGAGGAGAGCTTTGCGTGAGAGGTCCACAGATATTGAAGGAGTACTGGAAGAACGAGACTGCGACGAAGGAGAGTAAGGAACCGGATGGCTGGTTCCATTCGGGCGACGTGGCGATCTGGAAGAAAGATGTAACAGGACGGCAGGTATGGTGGATTGTGGACCGGAAAAAGGAGCTTATCAAGGTAAATGGGTTGCAGGTTGCACCAGCAGAACTGGAAGCGCTATTGCTGGAATGTGACGACGTGGCCGATGCAGCGGTCGTAGGAACCAGATTTGAAGAATATGGCGACGAGTGGCCAAGAGCTTATGTTGTACTGCAAGACGATGCCAAGAGTAGAAACGTTGGTGAAAAGGATATTCAGAAATTTGTGGAGAGCAGAGTTGCGAAGCACAAGTGGCTCGTAGGCGGTGTTAAATTTGTGGATGAAGTTCCTAAGCTGGCTAGTGGAAAGATCACGAGGAAAGTGGTCAAGGAGATGGCGAAGAAAGATGCTGAGGAGATGAGGAAGAGTCAGACGGTGAAAGCAAGGCTGTGAATGATGACAGAATTTTTTCCTCGTGTATGCCTATCATGATTTGAACAGTTCATTTCATCTATTCACTAAAAACGCACCCAGTTTGTGAAAAATGTCAAAGGCGAAGTCAGTAACGGAGAAGAAATCATTACTTCAATGTTCAGAATGGGTAGGTAGTTCATGGCTTCTTCCGATATTGTGGACGCCTTGCCCTCCGCATCCATTAGGAACACGCCAAGACACGGCCCAGCCAAAAGGCAGATTTGACTCCTTCTACACTTTACAGCAAATAACGTGTGAATAGCTGAGAATACATTCATCTCGAGTCTCTTCCTTACCATGTCTGTCGAGGAAATCCTGACTATACATTTCTGAGCAATTCTGTTGACAGGGATTAAAGTCCCGACTTCTTGTGAGGGAAGTTCGAAGCGATGCATCCTGAGCTGTCGACCTGCAACAAAACCGCGCTAACGCGTGTTGTGAGTTGTGAAGTAGGTAGAGAAACCACCACACATTGTTTGTGGTATCAAGTCACAGCTGTCTAGGATGTCATGCAGGCTGGTCAAGCTTATTTGCGTACCTGTTTATGCGAGAAGCAAGCGAAGTTTTGCTGAACACAGCACACATGACCAGGAACAACACGACCTGCAAGCCATCTACGCGATAGTCACGAGCGCTTATGCACGTTGCTAAGCCGCAATCAACGCCCTCGACCGTTTCACCCTGGCTTCTCTTCCCCTGCTAGCGAGCTCGGTGCCTGTGTGCACCTCACAAGGCGAATTGTGAGCATATGCTTCTAGTCAAAAGCTCGTACAGAAAAGACTGCAATCCACTCAACTCGCGTGCTTGCTATTTCACAACGGCAGTCGAATATTGAATCTCTTTGTGGTCTTCCAGATTCAAAGACCACTTATTCTAGCGATGCATCAATCGACTAACCAAAATATGTAAGACAGTTGGCGTTCGAAACAAAATGAGTTGAACGTTTGAATTCGACATGGAACGTTCCGCGCCGCTTTTTTTCAAGTTTGATGGGATACACCAACCCGTCCAGCTGGCGAGCAAAACGAAACTTCTCAGCACGTTCATCGAGTTCTTCGACCATGATCTGTGGCTATGGTGGTAGAGCCATCAATGCTGACGCGCAGGGCTGTCTGTTAGATGCAAGCCATGAGCTTGAGTTGGCTGCCAGCGAATTACGAACAGGCACTATTCAGGGCACCCGATGACCGAAATTCACAGTGAAACGGCAAATTTGCTGCAACACCCTCGCTTAGCTTGTCGCATCCACAATCTACTTCCTAACACGTGAGCTCCGCACCAATCACCGATTGCTGACTTCGAAAACTGACATCACAGGCGCACCCTCAATAGCGTTGCTGGCCCCACTGACCACCTTCGACCTGCCGCGACAGTGTCTTGGCCGGCTGTGCAGGCGCGCTGTCTCCCATCTCCTTGCTGTTCCCCTAGCTGAGTCAACTGCAAGGCAGCTTTTCGAGCACGTATCCTCACAACCTTCCAGCCGGTATCAATTGGAATCCTTGTGCAGAAGTGATTTGATGGTGGTATGGTACTGTACTGTACGCCACGCCTGTTCCGACGCATTGTGGCGTTCATGTCAGTTCATGGAGGCGAAGAAGGATTCAAAACCTACATTCTGCCTTGCAATACATACCTCCCATACTCCACTAGGACGGCTTGAGTACTTGTGAACCACACAGCTATTGCAATATTGCAACATTGCGACGAAGCAGCGAGAGCAAGTGGATTCCGAAATGCTTCTATCTCGCAAGCTGAGGCTGCCGGACGTCTCTGACCACTTATAGTATGGTCAGTGCTCACAATTCAGTGGACTGCCATTAACTGGCACATCGATGCATTTCTGGCTACGGTAATTGTCAGCAGCACTATTAACGAAGATGTCGGCACAGTCCTCCCCTACTGGGAATGTAGTATTCTCGTATCCATACAACGATATCACCAAGCACCAAATTCGTTTGCTAAAGCTGTTGCCAGCGCCGAGTCACAGCGACCCTTACAGCCGTCTTCAGGGGATTCTTACTACCCATACTTTCGCCTCTGATGATACAGAGCGTACAGATAGTGCAACACAGACACGTGATGCATCAAATGGCCAATCTGTCTCTAGCGACCAAGTACCGGAATACGATGCCTTGTCCTATACATGGGGCGCCGGGCTACCTGTCCAGCAGCGTGTGACGCCAGGAGGCTCGTGCACAATACCAGCAGATCAACCTTACATTGAGATAATTGAAACTAACACCGGGAAGCTGGAAGGGGCCATACCGTTGACCAACAATCTACGTGATGCCCTCTTCCAATTTCGACAACAGCTCTATCCAAACGATGAAAATCATTTTTGGATCGACGCAATTTGTATCCGCCAAGACAAGGAGGGCGACGAGAAGAACGGACAAATTCAAAACATGGCTAAAATCTTTGCCTTCGCTGAAACCGTCCGCATTTGGCTTGGCTGGGGAGACGACAGACCTGAGGACGATTTAGCTTGGAATTGTATCAACCAAGTCCTGGCACTTGTAAACATTGAACAGTACTCGAAGGACAAGTCCCGTGCACGAGAATGGATGGCATTCCACAATCTAATCCACCGTGAGTGGTTTTCTCGACGTTGGATTTTGCAAGAAGTACTTTATGCAAGAAAAGCCGACGTCTATTGGGGCGATAAACATATATCGTGGCCCAACTTTGCTGCTGCTGTCTCACTTTTGGACTTTCAGCATGACGCATTACAATCCTTATTACTGGGTTCCGCGGCAGTCTCGCACGACTCAGAACGTCTACGCGACGTCAACGCATCAGGGGCTGCGGTCCTTATCCGACTCCTTGGGACTTTATTCCGAACATCAGGAGATGGCGAAATCATGGAATGCCTTTGGTCGCTAGAGATGCTTCTTGTTGGCCTTACGGCGTTCAAGTGTGTGAAGCCGCACGACTCAGTATATGCCATTATGCAGCTCTCGAAGGACGCAATACCAGTCGTCAAGAGCAAGAGGCGCGGAGAGATACCTACTGTACCTGCCCAAGGAACGGTACCCAATCAGTCGGAGCAATCTGAAGAAGCGAATGCACTGCACAGCCTAGTCGACGACTCTCACTTGATAAGGGGCCGTTCTCCACGGCAAGGCGACTCCCTCAGCTCAAGACGGACCAATTACCATGCTCGTTCTCGGCCTAGATCAGTATCAAAGGCACGAGAGGCTGCTGAGGAAGAGTATGATGCACACGTGAAACGGCAATTCGTGGTGGACTACCAGAAGTCGGTCCTTGCACTCTGTACGGAGGTGATTGAATTTGTCAAACAACGGTCGAAATCCATCGACATCATCTGCAAGTCCTGGGCTCCGGACATCGCGCATATCGCGTCATACCAATTGCACGATGACGATATGATCACGCATCCGTCTTGGATACAATCATGCACCTACCGGGGTAATGGCTCACAGCATGGTACCGATTACCCCAACGTCGATACTAACGGAGCGCAAAAGAGCTCTAGAACGACCAGGAGCCATCGTGGCACGGCTATGGATCCATTTGTGGGAACACAAGTATCAGGGATGCAAACATACAGCGCAAGTGCCAACATCCCGCCCCGACACTTCAAGATCGAAAGTCGTATTTTGTCATCGCTAGGATTTATCTTAGACGAGATTGTTGAAGCCTATCCTTCATATAACGGTGACATTCCAGCGACATGGCTGAAGGTGGGTGAATGGAGGGACCCATTCGAGCCAACAGTGTCCAGTTCGGATATTGGTGAACCTCCTGACCGGCTTTGGAGGACCTTGGTAGGTAATAGGTTTTCCAGTGATGGACCGCAGAGACTGCCTGCTTTCTGGAAGCAAGCTTGTCGATTGTTGTTTCAAAGCATGCCGAAAGGAAAGAACTCTACATTGAGTACTGACCGATTTCTACAACGATCGTCTGCCGCAACGACAAGCGTACCGAAAGCGGCGCTTCCGTTTGTACACCGGATGCGAGCAGTCGTATGGGGTAGAGCAATGATTAAGACTAGAGGCAGGCCTATTGGTGATCATAGCATTGGCCTTGCTCCCAGTCAAGTCGAACAAGGGGATCTCATTTGTATCTTGTACGGTTGCAGTGTTCCGGTAGTCCTACGTCGCTTGCACCGAACCATTCCTGGCCGAACCATTCCTAAAATATGGAGCACAGTCGGTGAGACGACTAGCAGTACTGAGCAGAACGCCAACAACTCGTCACTGAATATTACGGCACCAGACGAAACTCAAATCCATCAGCTCGGCGATTGCAGGGGAAGCATACACAATGTACATGGTAATGCTAGTAGTGAAATAGATTTGAATGTGCTGGGGCGTCCAGAAGAGTACTCGCTCATCGGCGAATGTTATGTACATGGCATGATGGATGCTGAAGCTTTCAGCGTGCAAGAAGAACATCGAATCAAAGACAGCGTCTTTCATATCGGATGTGCGGCAGAGGATTGCAATTGCGATCGATGTCAGTCGGACAATGATGCTTCGAACTCCCCGACGAAAAAACGCAAGTTAACAGGACATGATGTGTTTTGAGGAGGCAGAACAAGTCATACACTTCGTGCCCTTGTGACATACCAGACATGACAGCGAATCGAAGTTGAGTATGTGATGGTTTATGTGGATGCCCATTTGTTCCTAAGCCATTTATCCCCTTGTCAGACAACAAGCAATAGCTGTCAGGTTCGGTTGATCACTTGCCCAGATTGCTCCATCCAGTAAGAGCCGGGCTAGCATGTGTGTTATGAACAAACATAACTGTCTTCCGCCACATGGACGGCTTCCAATGCGCAACAGCCTAACAAGAGCTTACTTGAAGCCAATGTTCGTTTAACACAATCCATGTTTGACAGCAGCACCACCTGCAGCTGCTCTCAGCTTCTCAGCTTAGACATTCAGCTATGTCTCACAGGCAATTATCGAGAGCCTAAGAAGCTTCAGCACCAGGGAGCGGCCTGATATTGGTAGTAGTACTTGATGTAGTCGATCCTGTTTTAAAGACTGATATGCGAAACAAGATGAATTTTCATGGCGCTCTGCTGCTACAGTAAAGGGACTCACTAGAAGCGGGTGATCTACTTATCTTCAGAACGAGTCCCTACGGTGCATCAAACACACGCAACTATGTCGCGTCAAACATGAGAACGTGGCGCCAGGTTGGGCTCCTAAAGTGAAGGTAGAGAGTCAAGGCTAGCTCTGCGTTGTGTACAGCCATATCAGCTAGTGGTATGCGATTATGTTACACCGCCAAGCCTATACCCGTGTCCTGACACATGTTTCCGAGATACAAGGCCACCTTGGTGATTGGGTCCTACATGATATGCTCCACCAATACTTCCAACGTCGTTCTTTTCCAAAGATGCTACCTTTCTTGCATTCATTTTTGCAACTTGCCAATGCAGGCTTCCCATGATACATCACAAGTGCGGTCCACATGGCGCGAAGGTTTCGTTTGCCATGGGTAGAGCTATACTTATCACAGACCAAGACGATCAGTTGATCTGAAGAGTACCACTCTCCGCAACTCGATATTGAAAACTCACCACAAGCTACGTTCACAAATGGCATCAGAACCAACGGCTAATTAAACACGCTTTTCGACTTTGCCCGCAAGGCGGTGATCCTCCCTGTCACTGCTTGCTGCCGGATGCACGCACATAGGTGAAATGCAATTCACCGTGGCTACAAACACGATCTGCCGCCATAAAGAGCCTTGTGCACCAGATGGAACCTAAACATTTCCTGCCATTGAATGCAGAGAAGGTTACTACTCTAGTTGAGCACATCTTTCCAACCACAACTCCTCCTCGCAACTTGGAGCATTCAACAGAACTGCAACCCGAACTCCTACAATCATGGCAGTCAAGTAAGGCGAAACTGAAGAAGATAGGTTGAAACAGCTAACATGGCCAGATGTCCTCGTTGTGATGTCTATTTTACCTCGCAGAACAATCTTGACATGGTACATCCATAGCTCCCGTTATAACACAAACACTGACGATGGAAGCATTTGATGTCACACAAGCCACGCATGATCAACTGCCCAGGCCAAGGTTGCAACGAACAATTCAAGATTTATGGCGGTCTGCTCATCCATCTCGAATACGGCAGCTGCGTATCAGGCCTTGGCCACCTAGACATCAACAAATCGGCAGCAAGCGTTTACCAGTGGAAGAAGTTCATCGACAAGGCCTACCGTCAAGAATTCCTCAGAATGGAGGACGACTATCTCAGTAGCAACGATCAACCGTTCAAATGCCCCGAGTGTGACAAAACCTTCCCCAAATTGTCCTCATTGATACAGCACGTTGAGAGCCCGTCCTGCGAGCAGGGTGTACTCGATTGGCCGATTCGAAATTTGCTGAGATGGATTTACAAGAAGCACCAAGGATGGTCGCCCATCTAGAAGAGAACGACATTAGGTGACCATTAGATGCGTTGCTCACAGTATTCTTGGAGTGCCTGGTGCTTGTCTTGGGCGGCGCTAATCGATCGCATAGCGAAGAGTCTGCTTTGTCAGGGATGTTCCAGGCTAGAGGGTTTATGTTTAGCAATTATTGGTCCGCAAATACAAGTTTGTAAGCAGCTGTTGCATGTGTTGCTTACCTAATGTACGTAGCGTTCTTTGAATTCAGGTCGCTGGTAGAAGATAATCGAGGTCAAGCGCCAAGGATGTTTTAATGCGCCAATCAACAACTCCTGTTTCGTTTTCTCATTTCTGCGTCTTTTCAGACCGACTTCCAGCTTACTTGAGGCAACTAATGTTGCATTCAATATTGAAAGTATTTCAATCAAAAGTCTTTCCCAAGGTGGAATGATTATGGCCATTGCAACCTCTTCACCACTATAACTCTAATTCGGGCCAATTCCACCAATCATGGTCAATGATCGGAGAGAAATCACGATAAAGAATAAACCAGTCACGATTTTCTCCGCGTCTTCTATAATTCTGCTTCTTGATATGTCCGCCATTTCTCAATCACAAATCTTACAAAATTTGATATGAGGACGATGGCAGGTACCACCGATGAGGCGTCGCCACTACTTCAGAATGGCCATATCCAGAATGCCGCCAACACAGACAGTAGCACGGGCAAAGATGTCATCATCATCGACTTCGACACCAACGATGATCCTGAAAATCCAATAACCTGGCCGCAAACCTACAAATGGTGCCTGGTAGCTTTGTTGGCCTTCATGTCTTTCACTGTGTACGCATACTCTCCCTTTCCGTCGTGTTCAGCAGAACCGCTAACCTCCCCAAAGAACCTTCACCTGCATATCAGTCGTTCCTGTCGCCAACGTTATTGTCACCGAATTGAATCACGGGTCCTCCGACAAGTCTGCTTCGGTCCTACTGGTAACCATCTGGGAACTGGGAGAAGCTTTTGGTCCCCTTCTTATCGCACCTTGCTCTGAGCTTTTTGGCCGTTGGCCACTCATGAACATTGCCAATTTGGGATTCATCGCAACAACAGTCATGGGCGCTTTATCCCAGAATACAAAACTCTTCATCGCCACGAGAATGCTGACTGGCTTGGCAGTAGCTTCGAACGTGCTGAATCCAGCAATTGTCGGTGATATCTTCATCACAGAGCAGCGAGGAACAGCAATGAGTGTCATCATGATTGCACCCCTGCTAGGTGGTGCTATTGGTCCTGCCATTGCTGGTGCTCTCGCTGAATCTCTCGGCTGGCGCGCAATTCTCTGGATGAGTGTCATCCTTGCCGGGTCCTGCGAAATAATCTTCCTGTGCTGCTTCCGAGAGACGTACAAAGTCACCATTCTCCGCCGCAAGGCCGCCATCCTGCGCTCTGAATCCGGCAATCCAAACATCAAAACTCAATTCGACCTCACCGATACTGAAACAGGATTCCGCAAATTCTGGACAAGCATCACACGCCCCTTTACCGTCTTCTTCGGCTCCACTGTCCTTCAGATATGCTCTCTATTCGGCAGCATGACCTTCACCTACTTCTACATCCTGTCAACCACTCTACCCGATATCCTGGAGCAAATATACCACCTCTCCCCCTCAACAACAGGCGTCTGCTTCCTCTCCTTCAGCGCCGGCTCCATCCTCAGCCTCATAATCTGCAACCTCCTCCTCGACCGCATCTACATCCGGCTTCGCGACAGCAAAACCCACGCCGGCACCGGCAAACCTGAATTCCGTTTACCTCTCGTCATCCTCGGTGCCATCACCCTCCCAATAACAATAGCCTGTTATGGCTGGGCCGCCGACCAAATTGTCCCGCTTCCGATCTTGCTAGTCACCGTTGGTGCACTTGGCTTCGCCCTGCTCCTAGGGTTCCTGCCGCTGATGTCTTATGTTGTCGACGCCTTTGGTCTATATTCTGCGAGTGCAATGACCGCGCTGATCGTAACGAGATGTCTTGTCGGTACTTTCTTGCCGTTGACGACGGGACCGCTGGTGGCGAGGTTTGGATGGGGTGGTGGGTTTTCGATATTGGGTGGTGTTAGTCTTTGTTTGGCGCCGATTCCGGTGTTGGTTTTGAGATATGGTGCTGTTTGGAGACAGTGGTCTGTTTACTCGAGAGATGCGTGAGGTGTTGGATCAGTCAGCTCACAGAAAGATCTAACGTCATTGGTTTATAGATCACATATAGAGGCCTAACAATATTACTGAGCCCGCTGGAAATGGGACAATTTGACTAATTGATCACTCGCTGAGCTAGTCCTACGTAGGTCATATTTGCCTTGTGATAAAGGAGAATTTCGTAGGGGATTTACTACGGCTATACGGAAAGGGTTAACTACTGTTGTCTACAAAGACTCAACACGTATATCTCTCCGACCATCATCGTCCAACCATTGGTTATATAGACTATTCTCTGCATGCATTCCACCAATTGATACTCTTTCTAGTGCTCGACTAATGTGAAGTCCATGTTCCAACGATGGAGTCACCCCAGATTTCAGATGCGCTAAGACACCTTACATTATTACAACTACCCGGAGAGCTCTTGGAATTGGTCGTCAACACAGTCTATCAAAACGGTCGCGAACGAGCCTTATGTGTGATCCCCCTATCATGTACCTGTCAAGTTCTTCGGCGCACATGTATGCGCTTGCTGTTTGGCACGAGACGTATTCGACTTCGAGACGGTCACGTCGATGACTTCAGTCGTCAATTTCTGAAGTTGATGCTGGATCCTATGTCAAACGTGGCCGGGCACATTCTGCACCTCAATGTCGAAGATTCGACAAGAGCGTTTGATTTGTATAGTAAAGCTGTGTCCAGAGGTTGTGGGGACAGCGTCACGGACTTGACGAGGTCTGTTTGTATAGAGCTGATTCGAAAAGCTCTCAGTGTCATGACCAATCTTCAAACTGTTAGGTATGTCCAACCACTCAACTCCTTGAGATGTGTCCTGCCAGATGAATTGTCTTGACCAGGATTGAAAGAATTGTTGAGTTTCAAAATCATGAAGTTTCACAAAATGTGTAATGCATTACTTGCGCTAATGACTACCATGTCCACGTCTGTGCAGCAGCTGACCGCAATCAGGTTCGAACCTCATAGTATATACCTGTCAACATTAATTGAGGATTTGAAGTACCGCCCTGTCCATATCACTCTCGATCAAAGACTGCAAGAGCACTCGGCGTATTTCGACGAGGCATTTTTCGCCACGAATAAGTCTTCTAAGTGCACTTGGAGTCTAGCAGTCCAAGATGGAAAAGTATGTGGAGAATCGCTCAGCGATGCGTTACCAGCAATGCAAGTGCGTTCCCTCCAATGGAGTCACCCGTTAGGTGTAAAGGACGAAACACATCTAAAGATCCTAGCCGCCTTAGAACAATCACCATGCTTGGAAGAGCTGCAGATCTCAGAAAAGGCTTTCGACATGCAAGACGAAATGCTCTCCGAATCATACGCACCCCAAATCTGCAGCCTAATAACTTCCCTTCCATCTCTGAAGCGTCTATCAATAGAAGGATCACACCTCACAACCGAAATCCTCCCAATCCTCCGCCACTTCCAGACCCTCCAAGACCTCCGCATCTACAGTGCCTACCGCGCCGCTTTCCACCCCAACTGTCCCTCCCAAATCGACGACCACCACTCAACCACCTCGACCACTCCAATGCCATGGTTCCACCTCCCACATCTCAAAAAACTAGACCTGCGCTTCATATGCCGACACATCCCAATCGCGCACCTAATCCCGCCCAACCTCCACGCCCTCCGCATAGAATTCTACAACTCACACGACCACCTAACAACCACCGACCTAACCTATATTTCCCTCACCTCCCCCAACCTCCAAGTTCTAGAACTAGACATCTCCCCACTAAACTCAATTTACCTCCCAGCCCCTAACATAAACAAAACATTCGGTAACCCCACCTCCGAAGCCTCAATCCTCTTCCACCACCTAGCCACAAAATTCACCTTCCTCACAACGCTCCGCCTCTTCCCAACATACTGGTCCTCCGAAACCACTCCCTCCTCCAATCCTTCCTTCAACCCATCCACAAACACAACCCTAACACCCTCCCCCCTAAAATCCTCCTACCAAGCCACACACCTCTTCGCCACCCTCCGCTCC